>Ga0209794_1000392_pt1 | contig 72190 bp, 68 predicted proteins | sample EBPBio232013_DNA_FD_185869 | JGI IMG/M metagenome (GOLD analysis project Ga0209794, IMG submission 185869) | Wastewater treatment Type I Accumulibacter community from EBPR Bioreactor in Madison, WI, USA - Reactor 1_5/23/2013_ DNA (SPAdes)... | ecosystem: Engineered > Bioreactor > EBPR >...
CCAGGGACCTCCTACGTCGACGGGCTATTCGGGCGCCCTGTCGGCAGCGAGGCGGGCACGCCTCAATTCAGCGCGAAACTCGCAGGCAGGCTCCTATCAAGCCACGCACCCGCTGCCGACAGGGCGCCCGACCGAGGCCGCACATCGGAGAGAAGCCACCGAGCGCCGTTCGTAACCCGGGGCAGCGAAGAAACGAGCGAACCCCGATCGGGCACGATCACTTTGACATTGACGCGAAGAAAGTTGTGGCCGCCGTCAGAATGGCCACGTCCTCACGCAGGCGCGCGTTCTGGCTATTCAGCCGCTTGATCTCGGCGTGTTCCTCACTCGAGGTCCCCGAGCGCGTCCCGGCGTCGATCTCGGCCTGCAAGGCCCACCGGCGCACGGTCTCCGTTCCTAGACGCTCCTGCTTAGCCACCGCCGCCGCAGCAGCGGTCAACGAGGTGAACTCACCCCGCCGCTCCAACACCCGGCGAACCACCCGCTCCTTCACCGCGGGATCAATCTTCTTCGGCATGACGCCATCCTTCCTGACTCAAAAGACAGCGGCATCAAACTCGTGCCGATTCAATCTGTGCATGCCGTCCGGCAGGAGCGCAGGTCGACACCGAACGCGCGTACATGAACCCGTCTAGGTCGCAACATAGGAAACGCCCGCCCCCACAGCTCGCGCTGGCCTGTGGTGCGCTGCCGAAGGTCTGATTGGCACTTCGATTGCGCTTCACACCGAGCTCGACCCACTTCCCCATGGTGGCCGGGTTCAGATCCAACAAGACCGCGACATGAGGCCCAGCACTCGCAAGTGAACTCCCCCGACCCGAGCGATCCGGTGCATCCGAACCCGCCCGCTCGGCGAAACTTCAAGTCGCACTTCCCTCGGCCCAGTCATATGCACCCAGGACGATTCACTGACTTCGTCAAGAGCTATTAGCTCTAACCTGGGACCTCCGCAGACGCGATGGGCACGACGTGAGTGGCGACACTCCTTACCGCTTTCGTGCGTATGAACCATACTTGGCCCCATGGTTCGCAGGATTTGGCTCGTGGTGGCGTTACCCGTGGCACTCCTGCTGGGGTCAGGGCTCGGTTGGGCGGGCCGCGTCCTCCTAGCTCCCCCGACAGCCCCCGCTTCGGAGGCGGCCTTCACCCTGGTGACGGTGTCGAACGACTCGGTGGGGCGCAGCTTTTCGCTCAATGCCTCGGCCTCCTGGCGGGCTGCGAGCACGACCTCCACCTCCCGTGGCCAGGATTCCGGCAGCGCCGACTCCCCGCCTCCCACCGAGGGTCACGGTGTCGTGACCCATATCTGGCTCAAGGGCGCAACGACGGTCGAGCCCGGTGACCCGCTGTATGCCGTGAACCTCGCCCCGGTCGTGGCCGCGGAGGGCGCGGTCCCGTCATTCCGTGACCTGCAGATCGGCTCCACCGGCGCCGACGTCCGGCAGGTCCAGGAGTTGCTGCGGGCCGCCGGCCACCGGACGAGCGAGGCAACCGGGGTGTATGACCGGGCCACCGCCAACGAGGTGTATGCCTGGAAGAAGGCTCACGACATCCCTCCGGATGGCGTCTTCGAAGCGGTCCGGGTCGTCTTCATCCCGAAACTGCCGGCGCGCGTCGCCCTGGTCGACGCCGTATCGGTCGGGGCACCGGCTCCAGCGGGGGCCTCAGGTGTGCGAGTCCTTCCGAACGAACCGAGCTTCAGCATCATGCTGCCGGCCGGGCAGGCGCAGCAGGTGCGCACGGGGCAACAGGTGAGCTTGTCCATCGAGGGCGCACAGTGGGAGGCCACCATCGGCGAGCTTGGCGCACCGAGCGAGGAGGGCGAGGTCAGGGCAATTCTCGCCCCAGCCAAGGGCGAAGAAACCATCTGCGCCAAGGAATGTGACCTCATCCCGCTCTCCGGCGCCAGTGGCATCGACGCGCAGATCGTCATCGTTCCGCGCGCGAGCGGACCCGTCGTGCCGACGGCCGCGCTGCGGCTGCCCGATGGCGCCCGCACCGAAGTGGTCGATGAAGCCGGCAAGGCCATCCCCGTGACGATCAAGGCCTCGGCCGGCGGACTCGCCGTCGTGGACGGCGTGGACATCGGGACGCGGGTCAAGGTGCCGCAGGAGAAGCAGTGACTCCGGCGGCGGAGACTCCCCTGCTGCACGCGCGCAATATCGGTTTCCGGTATGGCCGTCGCGAGAGCGACTACCGCTTCGACGACTGGACGGCGAGCTTCCCGCGCGGTGCCGTCACGGCGTTGACAGGGCCATCGGGATGCGGCAAGTCGACGCGACTCTATCTGCTGGCGCTCATGCTGCGCATCAGTTCCGGCAGCATCGAACTCGATGGCGAACGCGTCGACGATCTGCCCGATGGAGCGCGAGCTGCCTTGCGCGCCAATCGATTCGGCTTCATCTTCCAGGACGCCGCCCTGGATACGAGCCGCACGGTGCTCGACAATGTCGTCGAGACGGCGCTCTATCGCGGGGAACGCAAGCGCGATCTGCATACCCGGGCGCGTGAACTGCTCGATGAACTCGGCGTCGCCGTTCCCGCCGACCGCAAGCCCGGGGAAGTCTCCGGCGGGCAGGCCCAGCGCATCGCCACCTGTCGCGCCCTGATCGGTCGCCCAGATGTCATCGTCGCCGACGAGCCCACGGGCAACCTCGACCCCGCGAGCGCGCAGGTGCTCCTCGGGGCCTTGCGACGGCATACGGACCAGGGGGCCGGGGTCATCATCGTGACCCACGACCCCGGGGTCGCGGCGTGGGCCGATCACCGGATCGAGCTGAGCGCCTCATGAGCGCGCGCACCGTGATCCTCGGGCTGGTGCGCGAGGCGCTCGCTGCCATACGGACCCAGCACGCGGTCACTGCCGTGACGGTCTTGCTGCTGGCCGCGTCCAGTTTCACCGTCGTCACCACCGCCGGGCGGGCCGCGGCGAGCCAGGCCGCGGTGCTCTCGACCATCGACGCACGCGGAACCCGCACGATCCTGGTGCAGGCCAAGGGGGCCGTGGAAGGCGTCGATGAGCAATTCCTAGCAACGCTTGCGCGCGTGGCCGATGTCGAAGCGGCGACCGGCTTCGGGCCGGTCACCGATGTTACGGCGGCGGCGAATCCGGACGGGCCGCGATTGGGTGTGCGGCAGGCGTATGGCGTCATCGGCGGCCGGTTGCTGACCCAGCCGGAGCCAGGGCCGGCCGGGGTGCTGCTGTGGACCTCGCCTGCGGCCTCCCGGGTGGTCGGTCTGCCACCGGGGGCGGGCAGCGTGCGCGCCGTGGATGGCGGCGAATACCTCATCTCCCGCTCCCTCGAGGTGCCGGACTATCTGTCCGGCTTCGAGCCGCTGGCCGTCATCCCGGCAACGCCCCGCGAACCCGGAGCAGCGCCGCGCCCGGTGTCGACGGTGGTCGTCTTGACCCGGTCGCCGGAGAGCGTCGGTGTGGTCACCACGCTGATCACCCGGCTGCTGCGCGAGGCGCCACCGGACCAGCTGACGATCCAGACGTCGGAGGGGCTCGCCGCCCTGCGCAAGGCGGTGGGTGGCGAAATCACCCGCAGCTCGCGGGGTCTCATCCTCGGCGTGCTGGGCGCTGCGGCCCTGACGAGTGCGCTGACCGTCTTCGGCTACACCATGTTGCGGCGCAAGGATTTTGGGCGCCGCCGGGCGCTGGGCGCGACCCGGATGACGATCGTCCTGCTCATCGCACTGCAGGTCATGCTCACGGCGGCATTCGCCGCGGCGCTCGGGGTGGGCGTGGCGCTGGCATACCAGGCGCTGCGGCATCAACCGGTGCCGCCGGCCGGCTTCAGCGCCGCCGTCGCCATCGCGATCACGGCGCTGGCCACGCTGGCTGCCGTGCTGCCGGCGACACTCACGGCCCGCCGCGATCCCGTGCGGGAGTTGCGCGTCCCCTGATGCGGGCGGTGCGGGGGGTTGCCCCGGCTATGGGAGAGAACCTTTGTCTCGCAACGGAAGACTTCCGTTGCGAGACAAAGAAAGTGGCATTGGGCGGAAAACCTGAGACCTCAGCCGAAGGCGGTGCGGGAGGCGAGGGCTTCTTCGAGCTTGGCCTGGGCGTCGGTGATGGAGCGGCGGACGGCGGGGGTCAGGGAGCCGTCGGCCAGGGCAGCGCGGCTCAGAGCCAGCGTGTGCTCGCTCACCATCGGCAGGGGGTATGCCAGGGCGGCGACATGGCCGAGGGCGTCCTCGCCAACGCGGGGCGCGAGGGCGGGGACCTCGGTCGTCCGACTCCAAAACCACGAACCCACCCGCGCCTACATCGAACGACGCACCACCGAAGGCCTCTCCCAACTCGACATCATCCGCTGCCTCAAGCGCTACCTCACCCGCGAACTCCTCCCCCTCATCAAAGCCGCCCTCACCACCCCCACACCCCTCCAAACAGCCGCTTGACATCAATAGGAGCATCCCAGGGCGGGAAACCCTTCCTTTGTGTCAGATTCCTTCGGCACAAAGGAAGGGTTTCTCTCCCAGACGGCTCGCTAGGCTCGGCCGTATGACGCTTAAGATCGGCTACAAGGCTTCGGCGGAGCAGTTTGGACCAGGCGAGCTCGCGGCATACGCCCAACTCGCGGAGCAGGTCGGGCTCGACTCGGTGACCGTCTCGGATCACTACCAGCCCTGGCGACTCACCGGGGGGCACGCCCCCAATGCGCTGGCGTGGATGGCGTATGTCGCCGCCCGCACCGAGCGCGTCGTCCTCGGCACCTCGGTGCTGACCCCGACTTTCCGCTACAACCCAGCCGTCATCGCGCAAGAGTTCGCGACGATGGCCTGCCTCGCGCCGGGCCGCATCTTCCTCGGCGTCGGCAGCGGCGAGGCCCTCAATGAGATCGCTGTCGGATCGGTGCAGGAGTGGCCGGAGTTCAAGGAGCGCTTCGCCCGGCTGCGCGAGGCGGTGGTGCTGATGCGGAAGCTGTGGACCGAGGACGAGGTGACCTTCGACGGCGACTACTACACGACCAAGGACGCCCGGATCTTCGACCGGCCCGAGCAGCCGGTGCCCGTCTTCATCGCCGCCGGTGGTCCGATGGTGGCGCGGTATGCCGGTCGCGCCGGCGACGGCTTCATCTGCACCTCCGGCAAAGGCCGGGAGTTGTATGCAGACGACCTGATCCCCGCCGTCGCCGAGGGCCGCGAGAAGGCCGGTCGGGCCGGTGAGCCGATCGAGCGGATGATCGAGATCAAGATCTCGTGGGATCCGGACCCCGAGCAGGCGCTGGAGAACACTCGCTTTTGGGCGCCGCTGTCGTTGACGGCCGAGCAGAAGCATTCCATCCACTCACCTGCTGAAATGGAGCGCGCCGCCGACGAACTCCCGATCGAGCAGGTCGCCAAGCGCTGGATCGTCGCCTCCGACCCGGCCGAGGCCGTGGAGCAGGTGAAGTTCTATACCGATCTCGGCTTTGACCACCTCGTCCTGCACGGCCCCGGCCACGACCAGGAGCGCTTCCTGCGCACCCTCGCCGAGCAAGTCCTCCCCGGCCTGCGCGAGCTGAGCCCGGCCGTCTGACCTGACCCGCGCCCGCCCCGCCCCCGCCCGAGCCCCCTGCCGAGCGGGGCTTCTGAACGCGAGCGGGGTTTGTGCCGAGCGGAGCGGGGTCTCTGAACGCGAGCGGCCCTATAGCCCCGCTCGCGTTCACAAGGGCCGCTCCGCTCGGCAGAAACCCCGCTCGGCTCGCCGCGCACCAGAAGAAAAGTCGGGTGAGGAGCCGGGCCTCGGGTGGCAAGATGCTGCGGTGCCCGAACGACATACAGCCCCCTTCGTCGCGGCCGGCCCCGTCATCTCGGCCCGCGGCCTGTCCAAGGTCTATGGCGAGTTGCGGGCCGTCGACGGGATCGACTTCGATATCGCCCCGGGGGAGTCCTTCGGGCTGCTCGGCCCAAACGGGGCCGGCAAGTCGACCACGATGCGGATGCTCGGCGGCACCCTCGGGCGCACGGGCGGGGAACTCACGGTCGCCGGCCTCGACCCCGAGCAAGAGGGGCCGACGGTCCGCGCCCACCTCGGCGTCGTCCCGCAGCAGGACAATCTCGACGACGAGCTCTCCGTGCGCGACAACCTCTACATCTACGGTCGCTACTTCGGCCTGCCCCGCGGCTACCTCAAGGACAAGATCCCGCAATTGCTGGAGTTCGCCCAGCTCACCGACAAGGCCAAGTCCAAGGTCGACGACCTCTCCGGCGGGATGAAGCGGCGCCTGACCATCGCCCGCTCCCTCATCAACGAGCCCAGCGTCCTGCTCCTCGACGAGCCGACCACCGGGCTCGACCCGCAGGCACGGCATACGTTGTGGGACAAGCTTTTTCGACTCAAAGAGGTCGGCGTGACGCTCGTCGTCACCACCCACTTCATGGACGAGGCGGAGCAATTGTGCGACCGGCTCATCGTCGTCGATCACGGCCGTATCAAGGCCGAAGGCAGCCCGCGCGGCCTCATCGCCGAGCACTCCACCCGCGAAGTGGTCGAGGTGCGCTTCGGCGCCGATCGCAATGCCGAACTCGCCCCGCGCATCCGTGACCTCGCCGAGCGCATCGAGGTGCTGCCGGACCGGCTGCTGCTCTACAGCGACCACGGCGAGACCGTCCTCGAAGCTCTCGCCGCGCGCGATCTGCACCCGGTCACCTCGTTGGTGCGCCGCTCCTCCCTTGAGGACGTCTTCTTGCGTTTGACGGGTCGGTCCCTCGTTGACTGAGCTCGCCGACCTCCACCGCCTGGCCCGCTCGGGCACCGCGCCCAGCCCGCAGGACCTCGCCCACCGAGTGCGCCGCCGCGGCATCCTGCTGTATGTCGAGACCTGGCTGATCGCCTCCAAAACCTGGGCGGCATCGCTGGCGATCGTCGGCATCGTCGAGCCGATCGCCTATCTCGTCGCCCTCGGATGGGGCCTCGGCACGCTCGTCGACGACGGCGGCCGCTCGCCAGGCGGTGTCCCCTACCTGATGTATGTCGGCCCGGGCCTCATCGTCGCCACCGCCGTCATGGCAGCGCACCAGGAGTCGACCTATCCGATCATGGCGGGCTTCAAATGGCGCCGCCTCTTCCACGGCCCACGCGCCACTCCGCTGACCCCGACGCAGATCGGCCTCGGCCAGATCGGCGGCACGCTGATGCGGTTGCTCGGCCAGACCAGCCTGTTCTGGCTGGTGCTGGTCGCCTTTGGTGCCACCCGCAGTGCCTGGTCGGTCCTGATCGTTCCCATTGCCGCGCTCGCCGGGCTGGCCTTCGGGGCGTGCGTGACGGCATACGCCGCGGGCCTAGAAAACGAAGGCCATCAATTCGCCTCACTCCAGCGCTTCGTCGTCATGCCGATGTTCCTCTTCGCCGGCACCTTCTTTCCGCTCAGCGAACTGCCGGGTTATCTGCACTGGATCGGCTGGCTCTCGCCGATCTGGCATGGCACCGAGCTCGCCCGCGCCGCGAGCTATGGCGCGCACCTCGCCCCCTCGTCGGTCGCCCTGCACCTCTCCGTGCTGCTGGCGTATGCCGCCCTCGGGCTGGTCGTCAGCGCCCGCCGCTTCGAACGCAGGCTGACCCGATGAGCGCTCCGAGTCGGCGGGCCGGCGTCAGCGGCCTGCGCGGGACCGGTTCGGCGCCGGTGCTCGAACGCGGACTGATTGTCTACAAACGCAACTGGATCGTCGTGATCTCCGGCTTCTTTGAGCCGCTGCTCTACCTGCTCGCCATGGGCTACGGCCTCGGCGGCCTGGTCGGGCAGGTCCCCGGCCCCGGCGGCGCCCCGATCGACTATCCCGCCTATATCGCGCCCGCCCTCCTGGCCACCTCCGCGATGAATGGCGCGATCTTCGACTCGACCTGGAATGTCTTCTTCAAGCTGCGCTTCGCGCGGCTGTATGAAGCAATGCTGCAGACCTCCCTCGGCCCCGTCGATGTCGCCCTGGGCGAAATCCTGATGGCGCTGCTGCGGGGGCTGCTGTACGCCGTGGGGTTCATGGGCGTTGTCGCCGCACTGGGGCTCGTGACGTCCTGGTGGGCGCTGGCGATGATTCCGGTTGCCCTGCTCATCGCTTTCGGTTTCGCGGCGCTGGGCATGGCGGCGACATCTTTCGCCAAGAGCTTCCAGCACATGGATGTCATCACCTTCGTGCTGCTGCCGATGTTCCTGTTTTCCTCCACGCTCTATCCGGTCAGCGTCTTTCCTGAGGTCATCCAGTGGATCGTCAAGGCGCTCCCGCTGTGGCATGGCATTGAGTTGATGCGCCAACTCGCCGTCGGCCACCTGAGCTGGGTCAGCCTCGGTCACGCGGCCTATTTCGTCGCCATGGCCCTCCTGGGCATCGCCATGACCGCCCGCCGCCTGCGCGCGCTCTTCCTGCGCTGAGCGCCGACTCTGCCGTCACCCTGGGCCGCAGTCAACGTCACCACCGACAACAGCGCCGCCACCGTCGGCCGTACGAGCTGCGCCTCAATCGGCTCTCAGCCGCTGCAGCCGAGCACCGAGCAAACCGACGCGGGCGGCATTGCCCGGCAACTCGACATACCGCTGCCCGAAGCGCGCGAGCAGCGCATCGTCCAGCCGGCGGACGGCGGCGGCGGGGAAGCGATAGCCAAGCTGGCCCGATAGCGCGCCCTCATCGACCTCGGCCAAGACCGCAGCGAGATCGGGCAGCCGGGTGATGCCGAGTTCGGCGATCAGCCCGGCCATCCAGACATAGTGATCCTCGCGGGACCATCCAGCATCGCGATAGTGCCCGGCGAGGAAGGCCGCCAGGTCGCGCCCGGTCAGCGTGCCCACCTCGGTCGACTCCGCGATCTCGACGTCCTGCTGCAATTGCTCCTGGATGGCGCTGAACTGCTCGTCGGCCAGCTCCAGCAGCCCCGCGGTCAGCGTGAAGCGCCGGTCGAGATCGCGCGCGTGCGCCGCCGGGATGCTGCCCTTGTAGCGGATGGCGTGTTCATACTCAGCCCAGGCATGCTGCAAGACCGTCCGCACCTGAACCTGCGCCTGCCGACCCGCGAGCAGCGACCGCAACTCGGCGTCCGGATCGTCGTCGGGCAGGGCGACTTGTAGGTGGCGGCTGGCATACCCGAAGCGCCCCTCACGAGCGGTCTCCCGACCCATATCCCGATCGTCGAGGAGCACCAGCTCGTCGGCGAGCAACTCAGCGACAGCGGCCACATCGCTGCGCAGATAGGTGATCACCCGCACGCCGATCTGGTCGGTGATCCCCGTCAGCGGCTCGGCATACAGCGGCGCGCCGTCCTTGCTGCGCGCGGCCTTCTCCGCGAAGGACTCGATGCTCTTGGCCCGCCCCGTCACCGAGAGATAGTTGATGCCCGCCTCGTCGAGGATGCCGCGCACGAAGTCGAGGTATGCCGCCGCCGCCCGCTGCAGATCGGCATACCCATCGCGGTAGTCCCGCACCGCCGCATCGACGATCCGGTCCCGCCCGGGGGTGCGTGCCGGACGCGGCCCCGGCAGATGATCCGCCGGCAGGGTCGGCGTGAGGATCTGCCCGCTCTCGGGCTCGCCATAGGCCGTCAGCCGCTCCGGCGCCACCGCCGCCAGGCGCGCGAGATAGGCGCAGAGCACCGCATCGACCAGATCCTCGCCGCGGCGCAAATCGGCCTTCGTGCCCGCCGCAGCGATCGATCGCACGAGGTCACGCCACACCGGCACGTCGAGGTCCACCCGCGGTGATGCCCCGGAGAGGGATTCCAATAGTTGGGTTAGTCGCAGCAGCTCGCCGCGCATCGCCACCAGCGAGCGTCCCGGCTTGTTCTTGTATTTCAGGGTCCGGCCGAGCCGGAAGAGCGAGATGCACGCCGCGTGCGGATAGACCTCGATCGCCCGTCGAGGCAGTGAGAGATCGGTCGACACCACCAGCCCCAGCGCCTCGGAAAGCCGAGCCGCGCGCGACTGCTGGCCCGCGAACTCGGGACGCGCGGTGTTCGTCGGGTGAGCACCGGCATCGAAACGCGCGAAGTCGGCGCTTAGCGCCCGCTCGGCCGGCCGGGCGCCCGAGGCATTGGTGACCACGAGCGGCGCATCGATGGCCACGACGCAGGGGCCCTCGGCATACGGCTCGAGCACGGCGAGGATCTCGACATCGTCGATGGCACCCGCGAGCGCGACCAGCGTGCCGCCCTCATCGAGGACGGCGATGCCGGTCTGGGCGCGTTCGCCCCAGGCGAGATCGATGCCGATGCTGTGCACGGGCATACCCTCCCACGGGCCACCGACAACCCCCGGTGAGCGGGCTCACCCCACCTGCTGGGACGGGAAGTTGACCGCGCGTCTACTACCAAAGGATTCTTGTCCGCATGACACCGACGGGCCAGGTCCCCATGACCACCGCCGACCACTTCCTGCATCGCAGCGAGGGCAACCCGCGCCTGCGCTCTTCCTATATGAGCGTCGAGATTCTGGACCGCGTCCCCGACTGGGAGCGCTTCCTGCAGGTCTTCGAATCGGCCTCGCGCGAGGTAGCGCGGCTGCGGCAGCGAGTCGTCTCGCCGACCGCGCCGACGACCGCCCCGCGCTGGGTGATCGATGCGGACTTCGACCTGCGCTATCACGTGCGCCGCGTCCGGCTGCCCGGCTCGGGATCGCACCGCGAACTGCTCGACTTCGCCGAGCAGTTGTCGATGACGCCCTTGGAGCTGACCCGGCCGCTGTGGCGGGTCACCCTCGTCGAGGGGCTCGACGGCGGTGCCGCGGCGATGCTGGTCCAGATGTCCCACGCGGTCAGCGATGGCATGGGCGGGATCGAGCTGTTCGGCGCCCTCTATGACCTGACCCGCGACGGCCGCGAACGCCCGGTCGTCGAATTGCCGGTCCCGCACGATCTGGAGCCGCGCGATCTGACCATCCAGGGCGTCAAGGAAGCGCCCGGCCGGGCCCTCGGGTTCGCCAAGTCGGTGCTGGGTCTGGGGATCAAGGTCGCCAGTGATCCGGTCGGGAGCGTCACCGGCGCCGCCGGGTATGCCGCCTCGCTGCGCCGGGTCTTGGGCGCGGTCGGCGAGGCCGCCCCATCGCCACTGCTCGCGGGCCGCGGCCTGCGCCGTCGCGCCATCACCCTCGAGATCGACCTGCCGACTCTCAAAGCCGCCGGCAAGGCCCTCGGCGGGTCGGTCAATGACGCCTATCTCGCCGCGATGACCGGCGGGCTGCGCCGCTACCACGAGGGCCTGGGTGTGCCGGTCGCTCACCTCCCACTGGCCATCCCGGTCAGCCTGCGTAGCGAGGGCGACACTGCTGGCGGCAATCAGTGGACCGGCCTGATCCTCCCGGCCCCGGTTGGGGAGGCCGATCCCGCGGCGCGCATCCACGCCATCCGCGAACTCGTGCAGACCCGCCGTGCCGAGCCCGCCCTAGACGTCATGGGCGTCGTCTCGACGGTCACCTCGGTGCTTCCTGATCTCATCGTGGACCCGCTGCTCGGCGTCGTCCCGCCGGCGGATGTCCAGTGCAGCAATGTCATGTCGTATCCCGGGCCGACCTTTATCGCGGGTGCGCAGATCGTCGCGCAGTACGGCCTCGGACCGGTCCCTGGCGTCGGGATGATGGCGGTGATGATCACCCGCCTCGGCCGGGCGTTCATCGGAGTTCGTTATGACACAGCGTCTTTCACCGACGACGAGTTGTTGGAGCGCTCGCTGACCGAGGGTTTCGACGAGGTCTTCGCCGCCGCCGGTGTCACCCGGCCGTTGGCCGGGTCGCGACCCGCGGCCAAGAAGGCCGCCGTCCGCCTCGCCCCTGCCGGCCGCGCCCCCGCCCGCAAGTCGGCAGCCGCCACGGCTGCTCCTAGCAAGGCCGCTCCCAGCAAGGCCGCGACGAGCTCAGCCTCGACGAAGCGGGCCGCGACGACGAAGTCGGGGACGAACAAGACGGGCACCACCAAGGCCGCGAAGACCAGCGCCGCGAAGAAGTCCGTGAGGAAGGCCCGATGAGCCCCGCACCCCGCATACCCGGGACCGTGGCGGAAGTCCTCGGCTCGCCCGAGGGCCCGGAGGTCTGCGCCTTTTTCGATGTCGACGGCACCCTGGTGGCCGGCTTCACGGTGAACATCTACACCAAGGAGGGCCTGCGCAATCGCGATATCGGGGTCCTCGACATGCTGCGGATGCTCAGCCTGTCGTTGAGCTATCAGGTCGGCGCCTCGCCATTCGAGGATGTCGTGCAAGAAGCCTCGGGCGTCTTCAAGGGGCGAACCCTCGAGGAACTGCACGAGCTCGGCGGTCAGGTCTTCGACAAGAAGGTCGCCGACCTGCTCTACACCGAGACGCGCGCCATGGTCCGTGCCCACCAAGAGCGTGGCCACCGGGTGGTCCTGTGCTCGTCGGCGACGAGTATGCAGGTCCAGCCGGTCGCCGACCATCTCGGCGTTGACGAGGTGGTCTGCAACCAGTTCGAGGTGGGCGAGGACGGTCTACTCACCGGGCGCCTCGTGGAGCCGGTGATTTGGGGCGAGGGCAAGGCAACTGCTGCGCAGCGATATGCCCGCACCCACGGCATCGACCTCTCGCGCGCCTATTTCTACGCCGACGGTGACGAGGATGTCGCCCTGATGCACATGGTCGGCAACCCCCGCCCCACCAATCCGGGACCCGGCCTGACGAAGGTTGCGAAGCGTCGCGGGTGGCCGATCACTCGGCATACCAGCCGCGGCATCGACGGCCGAGAGTCGTTGGTGCGCAACATCATCGGCGCTTCTACGCTCGGGCCGATCACCGCTGGGGCAGCCGCTTTCGGGCTGCTGACGCGCAACAAGCGCAAGGGCCTCAATGTCATCACCGGTCTGTGGCCGAGGTTGCTCATCGAAGCCCAGGGCGTCCGGCTCAAGGTAGTCGGAGAGGCAAATGCTGCGGCTCGCCCGGCGGTCTTCATCTTCAACCACCGCACCGCGATGGACACCTTCATCGTGGCCGCGGTGGTCAAGACCGACTTCACCGGGGTCGCCAAGGCGGAGCTGAAGAAGAACCCGCTCTTCGCGACGATTGGCCGGGCGATGGATATCGCCTTCGTCGATCGCGGCAACACCGAGTCCGCCGTGGCGACGATGCAAGATGTCGAGCGGCTCACCGAGAAGGGCGTCTCGATTGTCGTCTCGCCGGAGGGTCACCGCTATGACACGCAAGAGGTTGGGCCGTTCAAGAAGGGCGCCTTCCGGATGGCGAAATCCGCTGGGGTGCCAGTCATTCCGATCGTGCTGCGCAATGCCGATGAGGTCGCGGCCCGCGACTCGATGACGGTCAATCCGGGCACGGTCGACGTCGCGATCTTGCCGCCGATCTCCCTGGACGACTGGGAGTTGGACGACTTCACCGAGCGCATCGAGCAGGTGCGCCAGCAGTTCATCGACACCCTGCGTGATTGGCCGACCGAAGGATGAGTGACGTGGTCGAAACCGCTCCGACGAAGGTCGTCATCGCCGTGACGCGCACCGCCGTCGAGGACCGCCTGGTGCGCGCGAAAGTTGCCGAGGTATGGGGCTCCGGCGCCGACGCCCCCGAGGTCTTCACGGTGCCGCGTGGTTCCTCGATGTCCGGTGAGGTCGCCGCCCTCAGCGCGCGACTGGCCGGCAGTGATGCCGAGTTGATCCCGATGGGCGTGACCTGGCTGCCGTCGGAGCACACCGACGGCGAGCGCAAGGTTCGTCTCGTCGATGTCGTGCGTGGACAGAACCCTTATAAGCCAAATCCCCGCCAGCAGAACCAGATTGCGCGTCGTGAACCCGACCGTGGGCGCGTCATCGAGGGCGTTCCGGCGAGCATCGAGACCTTGCGTGCCCGCTTTGCCGAGGGCGGCAAGGATCCAGCCGTCGAGGGCGATTCGTTCGCGCGCTTCGTGGCGCGCCGGGCCCGGCTGTCGCTGCAACGAGCCGACGCGCAACTGCTCGGACCGCAGTTCAAGTCGGCCAAACTCGTCAAGGACGAGATCCTCGCGAACCGGCACTTCCAGGAGGGCTTGGCGCAGATCCGCGCCGAGCTCGGCCCGAAAGCCGTCACCGACGAAAAGGTCGATGAGATCCTCGAGGAACTCGCGACCGGCTGGGGGCGCTTCTTCATCGATGTCTTCCCACGCGTCGGCCGGGCGGTCTATCAGCGCGGCTTCGAGCAAAAGATCGACAGCCTGCCGGAGGAGATTGAGCGACTCCGTCGCACGATGGCCGAGCGACCGGTCATCTTCTTGTGGTCGCACCGGTCCAATCTCGATACCCCCGTCCTGTCAGTGTCCTTGCACGAGAACGGACTTCCGCTCCCGCACATGTTCGCGGGCATCAACATGGCGTTCGGTCCGATGGGCGCGATCATGCGTCGCGCGGGCGTCATCTTCATCCGCCGCAGCATTGGTGACCCGCTCTACAAGTTCATGCTCAAGGAGTTCGTCGGCTATCTCGCCGAGAAGCGCTTCAACCTCTCCTGGTCCATCGAGGGCACGCGCTCGCGGACCGGGAAGATGCTGCCGCCGAAGCTCGGGCTGCTCTCCTTCGCCGCGGAGCCCTATGTCGAGGGTCGCTCCGATGACATTGCGCTGCAGCCGGTCGCCATCACCTTCGACCAATTGCACGAAGTCGGGGAGTATGCCGAGTACGCCCAGGGCGGCAAGAAGACCGCCGAGGGCTTCTCATGGCTCTACAACTTCATCAAGGCCCAGGGACAAAATCACTACGGCAAGATCTACATTCGCTATCCCGAGCCGGTCTCGATGCGTTCGATCATGGGTCCGCCCAATGGGGAGATCGCGCAGGATCCCGACAAGCGCCGCTTGGCCCTGCAGAAGATGGCCTTCGAGGTGGCCTGGCGGGTCAACAAGGCCGCGCCCGTCACGCCGACCGCGCTCGTGACGGCCATCTTGCTCGGCGCGCAGGGAGTGGCGATGACGTCCGCCCAGGTGACGGCGGGCGTCGCGCCGATCCTCGACTATCTCGACGAACTCGTTGTGCCACAAGCAGATTCCGTCGCCAACTTGCGCACTGTGGCGGGCGTCGAGCAGGTGCTCTCGGCGCTCGCCGCGTCCGGGACCGTGACCCGGGTGCCGGGGTCACGGCATACGGTCTGGCAGATCACCGAGAAGCAGCAACTGGCCGCGACCTTCTATCGCAACTCGATCATTCACGTCTTCCAACTTGGCGCGATCTGCGAGATCGCGCTCGTCCTCGCCAGCCGTCAGGCGCAACCTGGCGCCGACCGGCTTGACGTCTTTTGGCGGCAGGTGGAGCGGCTTCGTGATCTGCTGAAGTTCGACTTCTACTTCCAGGAAAAGTCGGTCTACCGCAAAGAGATCGAGCAGCAGATGGCGACCGCCGATCCGGAGTGGCAAGCGCGTCTGGTCGATCCCGGCTTTGAGATCGAGACCTATCTGCGCAGCCGCGTTCCACTTGTGGCGCCGTTCACGATCCGGCCCTTCTTCGAGTCCTACGGCATCATCGCCGATGTGCTGGCGCACCAGCCGGCGGGCGGCGAACTGGACAAGGCCGCGATCACCAAAGAGGCGCTGGCCTATGGGCAGCAATTGCTCGCCCAGCGACGCATCGCCTCCGCGGAGCCGGTGTCGGCCCTGCTCTTCGCGACCGGTCTGCAACTCGCCGAGAACCAGGGCGTGCTCAAGGACGGTCCCGACCGGGCCGAGCGGGCGCTGACTTTCGAGAAGGAACTCAGCGAGATCCTCGCCGCGATGGAGTTGATCGGCCGCGTGGCCTCGACGATCTTCACCGAGCAGTTGCGCGCCTCACGTCACGACTGATCCTTCGCGAGCCGGTCCTGGAAGGCGAGGATGCGCTCGATCGCGGCAGCCACCGGGCCCGGCCCGGAGGCCAGCGAGAGGCGGACATACTCGCCACCGTGGACCCGGTCGAAGTCGACGCCGGGCGTCAGCGCGACATCCTCTTCGGCGAGTAGCGCGGCGCACCAGGCGACTGAATCGGCATACGGCCCAAGCTGATTCGCGATGCCCGCGTAGACGTAGAAGGCACCATCGGCCGGCGCCACGCCGGTCCACCCGAGCCGCGGGAGAGCCTCGAGCACGAGTCGGCGGGCTTCGGCGAAGCCGGTGACGGCGGCCTCGCACTCGGCATACGCCGCCTCGGTGAAGCCGGCGATGGCGGCGTGCTGCGCGGGGACCGGCGCGCAGAGCGCGAGGTTCCCGGCGAGCGCGTCAATGCGCGGCGCGAGGTCCTGCGGCATGAGCAGCCAGCCAAGGCGCCAGCCGGTCATACCCCAGAACTTGCTGAAGGAGGAGACGACGAGGGAGGCGTCGTCATACGACCAGGCACACGTGCCGGTGGAGCCGGTGTAGCTCACGCCGTGGTAGATCTCGTCGCTGACGACGCGCACCCCGGCGGCGTGGCACCACGCGAGCAACTCGCGCATCTGCTCCTGCGGAATCATCGTGCCGGTCGGGTTGGCGGGGCTCGCGAGGACCACGCCGGCGAGCGGGCGTTGCGCGTGGGCGCGCTGGAGCAACTCGACCGTGGGCTGGAAGCGCACCTCGGCTCCAGTGTCCAGTTCGACGACCTCGCACCCGAGCGAGCGCAGGATGTTGACATAGGCCGGGTATCCCGGCCGCGCGACCGCCACCTTGTCGCCGTGGTCGAAGGCCGCGAGGAATGCCAGGAGGAAACCACCGGAACTGCCGGTGGTCAAGCAGATGCGGTCGGGATCGAGGTCGAGGTCATACCAGCGGCGATAGTGGGAAGCAAGCGCCTCACGAAGGGGGCGTATGCCGCGAGTCTCGCTGTAGCCCAACGGAATCGCTCCGCTCATGGCGTATGCCGCCGCCTCCCGGACCGCCGTCGGCGCCCCTTGGCCCGGCTCGCCCGCGCACAGGTTAATGACATCGCGACCCTCCGCCCGCGCCGCGGCCACTGCCTGAAGCACGGTCATGACCGTGAAGGCCGGGACGTCCGAGCGGGCGGAGGGTTGGCGCGTCATAGGGCTAGGCAATCACATCGCCCCCGAGGTGCTCGCGGCTCACTCCGCCTCGACCGAGAAGAGGTCGCCGATGCCGCACTGAAGGACATCGCAGATCGCGGTCAAGGTGCTGAAGCGGACCGCCTTGGCGCGATTGTTCTTCAGGATGGAGAGGTTGACGACGGTGACGCCGACGGCATCCGCGAGGGCTGCGAGCGTCATATCTCGTTGCTGCAGAAGGTGATCGAGATGGCAGATCACGCGATGGGGCTCGTCGACCGGCATCAGATCAGCCCGTCGGCATCATCGGAGAGCTTGGCCCCGACCTTGAAGGCCTCCGCGATCAACGCAGCGACCAGCCCTATCGTCATGGGCAGCCACGGCAGGGTCATGCTTACCATCAGGTCGAGTCCGCCGAGGTCGAGGTTCGAGGCCAGCGCGCCGTCGACGGCCATCCGCGCGAATAAGGCGACTGCGGGGCCGATCATCAGCAGGAAGGCGATGGCGCGCCAGCGGCCAACCTGGCCAGCGGCGAATGGCTGACCGGAACTGATGGAGCGCATGATGCGCAGGAAGATCGCGATGCACGCGATGACGACGGCCGTCAGGAGTACACCGGGCAGGAGGTCAAGGATCCGCGCTCCGGCGCCGGGGTTCGAGTAGTCGACGGCATAGTCCGCTGGGCTGTAGAGCACGCCGGTCCGGTCGAGTTCGGGGACCGTGACCGCGCTGGAGAGCGGCAGGCTGATCGGCTCGCCCTGAATCCAGCGCAGGATCGGCAGGCCGACGCTGGCGACCAAGGTCCGGGCGCCGACCAGCCACAGCAGGATGGTCAGCCCAATCCGGTCACTGCGGTCGAAGGCCAACCAGTCCTTGCGCTCGGTGCGGCGTGCTGGTCGGCGAGTGGTGTCGTTCATGGGCGTTCCCCTTCCCCAAGACGTATCGACTGTCGATACAACGAATATCGTTATGCATATCGACTATCGATGTCAAGAGGCAGGGGTTGCGCCTCGGCGTCGGTTACCAGGATTCGCCGTGGAACTCGTGCTCAGGCGCCTCGCGCAGCAGCCCGCGGTAGGCCTTGACGACGGCCTGCCCGTGGTTGATTACCGCATCGACCTCGCGGGCGATGCGCATCTCGACACCATGCTCCCGCGCGAGTTCGACGACGACGGAGGAGGACTTCACGCCCTCGGCCACCTGCTTGAGTTCGGCGGCGATCTCGTCGAGATTCTTGCCCTGCGCGAGCATGATGCCGACGCGGCGATTGCGGCTGTGCGGGCTGGTGCAGGTCGCGATCAGGTCGCCCATGCCCGCCAGGCCGGAGAAGGTCTGCTCGTGCCCGCCCATCGCCACCCCGAGTCGGGTCAGTTCCCGAAGCGACCGGGTGATCACCATGGCGCGCGTGTTGTCGCCGGCCTCCAGGCCGTCGCCGAAGCCCGTCGCGATGGCGAAGATATTCTTCAGCGCCCCGGCGACCTCGACGCCGACGACATCGGTGGAGGTGTAGACGCGGAACATCGTCGAGCGCAGGATGCCTTGCAATGACTCGGCAAGCTGCTGGTCGGGCATCGCGAGGGTGGCCGCGGCGGCATACCCCTGCACGATCTCGCGGGCGATATTCGGGCCGTTGAGGACGCCGACCGGGTGTCCGGGCAGGACCTCGCTGACGACCTCCGTCATCCGCAGCTGGCTGCCCTGCTCGAGGCCCTTGACCAGCGAGACCACGGGCACCCACGGACGCAGGTGGTCGGCGGCCTCACCGAGGACGGCGCGGCAGGCTTGGGAGGGCACGCCGAGGACGAGAACATCCGCCTGGGCGACGGCTTGCGCGAGATCGGTGGTCGCCCGCAGCGCCGGATTGATCGGCAGGTCGCCGAGATAGCGGCTGTTGATATGCCGAGTGTTGATGTCCTCGACCGTCGCCTCGTCGCGGGCCCAGATCGTTGTCGGCGCATTGCGCGCGGCGATCGAGGCGACGGCCGTCCCCCACGATCCGCCGCCGAGGATAGTGACATGGGGACGGCGCATAGGGGCTCCTTCGGGGCGGGCGGCCACCATGCCGCCGGATTGGTCGTGCTGCAGCCTACCGAGCGCCCGACGCCACCCGCCCTCACGACCGCCCTACCGCTTGGTATCGGTCGCGAACACGACCAATATCAAGCGGTAGCGCGGTGTTTAGGCCGCGTTGATTGGGCGGCCGGTGCGCGTCTGCGGTTGCGCGAGACCCGGTGCGCCCCACGTTAGGTCGTAGACCGTGGGCACGAAGGGCTGCCAGAGCAATGGCATACCGGCCTCCTCGGGGGTCCGGTCGCCCTTGCGCCAGTTGTCGTACTCGCACGCGGCGACCGCATTAGCCCAATCGGTCGCCCCGCCACGCGATTTCGGCAACACGTGGTCCATTGTGGTCGCCGTCGGCTGGCCGCAGTAGGCACACTGCCCGTGGTCGCGCTTGATGACGCCCTCGCGGGTGTAGATCGCGAGCGGGTCGGACGCGACGACGGTGACCTTGGTGCCGTGGGCGAAGGTCGCGCGGCCGGTGCGCCGGCGGGCATACTTCCAGGCCGTCTTGACGTAGCGCGTCAGGATCAGCACCTTCGGCCGCGGCATCGGCCCGAACATCTCCGGCCCCTCCTCGAGCACCGCAGCGACCCCACGCCACAGCATCGTCATGGCGTGCCGCACCGAGACGGTGTGCAGGGGCTCGTAGGTCGTGTTGAGCACGACGACGGTCATGGGGTCACCTCCTTGGTGGGCATTCTCGACGTGGGCTGATGGTCGGGGGTTGGGGTACGCAGTGCGTGGCCACCGGGCGTCTGCCCGGTTGCGTCGGCGAGAAATGCTAGGCAGGCGCCCGGTGCTCTAACCAGTGATTTTCAGCGGGTGCGTTAGGTGGTCTCGACGGTCGTCACCACGGTTGTGACCCCGGGGGCGCGGGGCGTCGAGGAGAAGCCGAAGCGGCATGGCGGGTCGACCGGGCGCAGGTCGCCGAGTGGCTCCCCGTCCAACCGCCCGGAGACGGAGGTGATGGCGCGCACGTCGGTGGCGGCATACCACTCCCGTCGGCCGGGCCGGGCGACGCCGCGCGTCCGCACGCCGCGCAGGACGACTCGGGCGATGGGGTCGACGGCGCTCGCCCAGGCGGTGCTCGTCGCGAGTGGGCGGGGTATGCCGCGCAGCCCCCACCCCAATGGCCGTCGCCGTCCGATCGTGAGGCTCACCGAGAGTGACTCGGCCGCCAGAGACCATCGAGCGTCATTGCGCTGCAGGTCGATCGGCTCGATTCGCGTCTCGTCGAAGGTGTAGGTCTCGGCCACGAAATCCCGGACCTGCGCCGTGGGCGCGACCAGCACACGGTGGCCGTCGGCCCGCTCGATCATCACATCGGTGAACCGGCCGAACGGCGACTCCCACCAGGTGCCGATGACGAGCCGCGTCCCGCTTCTCGTCCCTAGGCCGGCGATCTGGCCGGAGAAGCGTTGTCGAATCATCGGTCCGCTGTCGTGAACGTCGCTTCGGCGCCATCGCGATGCAGCCGCCAGACGCGCGTCGGTTGGATGGTCTCGAGCAGGGCGCGGTCGTGGGTCACGATGACCAGTGTCCCGTCGAATGCCCGAAGGGCCGCCTCCAACTGCTCGATGCCCTCGACGTCTTCGTGATTCGTCGGCTCATCCAAGATCACGGTGTTCACCGCCCGACCCTGCAGGATCGCCAGCGCGGCGCGAGTTCGCTCGCCGAGGGAGAGCGAGTCGCAGCGGCGACCGACGATCTCCGCGCCAAGCCCAAACTTCGCGAGCAGCGTTCGCACGGTCGCGACGTCGGTCTCGCCGAGCGCGCGGGCAACGGCGGCAAGCAGTTCCTCATCCCCAGCCAGCATGTCCCGACCCTGATCGAGCGTGCCGAGGTGCACCCGGCTTCCCCACGAGAGCCGACCCGACGTTATCGGCACGCGTCCCAGCATCGCCTGCAGGAGAGTCGATTTGCCGCTGCCATTTGGACCCAGCAACGCCACGCGGTCGCCGCGCGCAAGGTGCGTGGAGACCGGATCCAGCCGGAAATTGGCACGCTCGACGACGACCTGATCGAGCGTCAACACGACATCCGCGGACGGGGTTGCCTGCGCAATCGTGTAGCGCAACTCCCACTCCTTGCGGGGTTGCTCGACGATGTCGAGCCGCTCGGCTGCGGCCCGAGCCCGGGCGGCCCGCTGGTCCATTCGTTTGGCCTGATCCTCGGCATACTTCTTGGCGATTCCCGCGTGCGGGCCGAGATCGGACTTCTGTGCCCGGCCCTTGGCCGCCCATTCGCTCTGCCGGCGCGCGCGAGCGGCGAGGCTGTCGCGTTCCGCGATGTAGGTGTCGTAGGCGGCCACCGCCTGTGACCGCGCCAGCGCTTTTGCCGCGCGATAGTCGGACCACCCGCCGGTGTAGTGGTGGACGGCCTGCTGGTGCAGATCCAGTTCCACCACCCCCGTCGCCACCTCGTCGAGGAAGCGCCGGTCGTGCGAGGCGACAAGCACCGGTCCGCTCACGGAGCTGAGGTATGCCGTGAGCACCCCCAACCCGGCCTGGTCCAGGTTATTGGTGGGTTCGTCCAAGAGCAGAATGTCGTGCTGGCTCAACAGGATTGACGCGAGAGAGGCGCGTGCGGCCTGGCCGCCCGACAGCTCTCCCAGCGGCCGGTCGACCGCCACGTCCAGGCCAACACGGGCCAGCGTCTCGCCCAGCCGGGCGTCCAGATCGCCGCCTCCGAGAGCGAGCCAGCGGTCTAACGCGGCGGCATACCGGTCCTCGGCGCCCTGCTCACCCGCCGTGAGTGCTGCTGTAGCGCAATCGAACTCGGCCTGGGCGGCTGCGACTCCGGTGCGGCGGGCGGAATACTCCAAGATCGTCTCGTCACCGCGCGGCGGGGACTGGGGGAGGTAGCCAACCGTCGCGTCCGTCGGGGAGGTGCGGACCGCGCCCCCGTCGGGCGCGTGCTCGCCGGCGATGATGCGCAGCAGCGTCGACTTGCCGGCGCCATTCGGGCCGACCACGGCAACGACATCGCCGGGACCGACGACCAGGTCGAGACCGGTGAACAGCGGACGCGCGCCAAAGCCGGCCGCGAGGGCAGTTAGGTGCAGGGAAGCGGGCATGGGGGACCTCGGAATCGCTCGACGGATGGGGGCGAGAGGTCAGTTCCACATGCCTCCAGGCTCGGCCACCGCCCCGCCGCCCGTCAAATCCATTGTGCCCGGCGCTTGGGCGGGCCGACCGGCTACAGAACTGCGGCGAGACCCGGACTCAGCACGCTTGGCCAAGCCCCGAGGTCCTACATATCTGTAGTCCGCAGGACCAAGACCGCGGCGGCTCAGCGAGACCTCAGGCGTATGCCGCACAATCGTCACCGCCATGGACACGGTGCTGAGCAAGATCCTCCACCAGCCCAGCTGGCTGATCTACACGATCGTCGGGATCGTCGTCTTCGTTGAGGACGCCTTCTTCGTCGGCTTCGTCGTGCCCGGAGAGACCGTCGCGGTCCTCGGGGGCGTCGCGGCGAGCCTGGGGGAAGTCAATGTCTGGGCCCTGGGACTCATCGTCGTGCTGGCGGCGATCGCCGGGGACAGCGTGGGGTACGAGATCGGGCGGATCTGGGGGAGTCGGATCATCGCGCACCCTTTCTTCGACCAGCGTCGCAAGCAGCTCGACAGCGCGCAGGACTTCCTGCGGCGCCGCGGTGGCTCGGCCGTCTTCCTCGGCCGCTGGACCGCGTTCTTCCGGGCAGTGATGCCAGCTCTCGCTGGGACGGCGCGGATGCCGTATCGCACCTTCCTGCCGTGGAACGCCGTGGGCGGATTGTGTTGGGGCGCAGCGGTTGTCGCGATCGGCTTCTTCGCCGGGCACTCCTATCAGCGGGTGGTCACGCGCTTCGGACAGGGGTCAGCCCTGGTCGTCCTCGCGATCGTTGTGCTTGCGGTGCTCTGGCACTGGACCAAGCGTCGGCGCACCCTCGCCGAGGAGGGCATGGAGTAGGCGTTACGGGGTTCCTGCCCGTCGACTTACGTCGCCCGCTCGGCCACTCGGATGCCGATGGTGACGACATCGCCGAGGCCGACGCCTTCCGCGCGCTGCACCACAACCTTCACGGGGACGAGATAGGTCCCCTGCCGCGGCATCAGTGAGGTCGTGAACTCGGTCTCACCGATGCGCGCGTGCGCCGCGATGCACCCCCAGCCGTAGCTGAGTTCCGGCCGCTCCCGCAGTTCCGCGGAGACCTCTGCCGGAGTCGGAACGAAGAGGTATGGCGAGGGCCCCCGCCACTCGATCACCTGGCCGGCGAACTTGAACTCCACCAGCGCACTCTAGAGTGCGGGGCGACGATGTGTGGGCGGACGGCGTTTCCGCAGGTCAGGGACCAAATGGTCAACTAGTCGGGGTGACAGGATTTGAACTGTTCACGCGCCAGATTCGGCTTGGTCCTCTGAACTGCACCGTAGGCATCTGACCTGCGGTGACGTAAAATCTAGCGCGTGAGAGGACCGGGCACAAGGGGACATGAGATGTCGCTAGTTATGCCCCAGTTATGTCCGCTTGTGACCCCGGGTGTCACGCAATGACGAGGGCAAAGCGCGACTTCGGCACGATTCGCAAGCGAGCCAACGGGCGCTGGCAGGCGTTCTACATGGGTCCCGACCAGGCCTTCCACCGGGCGCCGTCGACCTTCGACACGAAGATGGACGCCGAGGCGTGGCTGGTGGCCGAGCGTCGGCTGCTGCAGAACGATGAGTGGTCGCCGGCGCGGTCGCGACGGGCGAAGGTCAAGCGGTCGACCGAGATGTTCGGGCCTTATGCCGAAGCGTGGCTCGAGCAGCGTGACCTCAAACCGCGGACCCGTGCGCTCTATCGAAGCCAGCTGGATCGGTTCATCCTGCCGGCGTTCGGCGAGGTCTCGTTGCGTGACATCACGCCCCAAGCCGTTCGCAAGTGGCACATCGGGTTGGGGACGAAAACGCCGACCCAGCGTGCCCACACCTACAGCCTGCTGCGCTCGATTCTCTCGACAGCGGTGACCGACGAGATCCTGGGCTCCAACCCGTGCCGGGTCCGCGGTGCCGGGGTGACGAAGCGGGCGCGTTCGATCGAGCCGGCGACGCTTGGAGACCTGGAAGCGGTCCTCGACGGGATCCCGGACGCTTGGCGGGCCCTGGTCCTCATCGGCGCCTGGTGCGGTCTCCGGTTCGGCGAGGTCACCGAGCTCCGACGCAAGGACGTCGACCTGGCGGCTGGCGTCATCCACGTCGAGCGTGGCGTGGTGCGCGTGCATGGCGAGGTGAGCGTGGACACGCCCAAGACCGCCGCGAGCGTTCGGGCCGTGGCCATCCCGCCGCACCTCGTGCCTGCGCTGAGAGAGCATCTGAAGAAGCACGTCGCTGCGGGACGGGAGGCGCTGCTCTTCCCGTCGTTGGGCGACCTTGACATCCAGCTGCACTCGAACACCTTCCGACGGCACTGGATCAAGGCGAGGAACAGCGCCGGCCGGCCGGACCTGCGGGTCCACGACCTGAGGCACACCGGGGCTGTCATGGCCGCGCAGTCGGGCGCTACCCTCGCTGAGCTCATGGCGCGGATCGGGCACTCGACGCCGCGAGCCGCCTTGCGGTATCAACACGCTGCCCAAGGCCGTGATGCCGTCATCGCTGCCCGAATGTCCAAGGAGGCCAAGAAGTGGGCCAAGCGCCGCGGTGCGGTGGGCGGGTAGGCTCACGGCCCTCCACGCATAGCGCCCACCACATGACGAAACCCCGGCGATGTGGCCGAGGCCAGGGATCGTTCCGGGGTCTTCGGTTCGCACGTTGCCGGATGGCCGAGTCCCGGGGCTAGGGGTGCAGTGACACCGGTTGTGTGTACACTCGCTCCATACCGCCCGGCCCCTCAGGGGCCGGGTTTATTCATGTCACCATCCGACGGGCCGCGTGAGACGACCCACCGACGCGGGCATTTGGTGGATCGTGAAGTCGGTCATAGTCAGCTGGTACCACCAGTGGCCACCCACCCCGGTCGAAGGAGCAGCGTTCAGCGCGCCGGCAGGGTAGCCCTTGGTCGGGTTCACAAGCCCGAGCGGGACATGTTGTCTGACGACGTCAACCGGCATCTTCAGATCGCTGTCATTGCTCACGACGACGGCTGCGTCCACGGAGCCTCCGAGGACATCGACGAGCATGTGGCTAGCGACATTGACGTCGCTGCCCTTCTCCTCGCGGCGAGCAACGGACGCCATGAAGGTTGCCCTGGGCACATCGACGCCTTGGCCGTCTCGCACCATGAGGGGCCACCGGGCTTCAGTCAGGACAGGGCGGCCGCGGCGATCAGCCGTCGCTAGCGGGGCGGTGGCCGTCCTCGCGACGTAGGTGCCGAACTCGATGACATCCACTGCGCCATGCTGAACCAAGGCCCGGAGGTATGTGTCCTGGTCCCTTTGGCTGTCAACGTTGTCGCGACCGCGGATGCGTGCCGTGCAGAACACCACGCGACTGTCGGCGATAGTCGGCCAACCTGAGTGCGCCGAGACAACCCCCTCGAGCATCGCGCGTATGTCGAGCCACCGCCAACCGGCCGTGCCCCGACCGCAGATGCCCCGACCGCCGTAGTAGAGGTTGTACCCATCGATGTAGACCCCTACGCGCATACAGCCATTGTGGCAACTGACTGTGACAGTGGCCCAACGCTCCGCCAACGGTGTACCCGAGATCGGTCAACTGGCTGTTGGTATGCGGACCATGAGCCGGTCGACGTCGTCCGGGTCAAGGCGGATGACGCGGGGGCCGCTGCGGTAGGCACTCAGGTCACCAGCGGCGATCCTCCGTCGGAGGGTCCGGGTGCTGAGTCCAGTCCTCTCGGCGGCCTGGGCGAGTGATTCGAACTGACGACGGGGCTTCTGTGTCATGGCATGACCTCCTTCGCCTTCCCAAAGCGAGACGATCGTCGCGGAGGGTCACGTCATGCACATGAAACTCGAATACGTTGGGCCCAAGACAATCGTCCCAACACTGTTGGGACGATTGCTCAAGCGGGCCACGCCTGCGCGACGGCGCGCATCGCGTTCAGTCATTAGTCTTCGCGAAGCATCCAAACCCTCTCCATCGGGATGCGGGCTCTGACGTCCTCAGGCAGTCGGTCGTAGTTGCGTTGGACTGCGGCGATCACGTCCGACGCATCCCACACCTTGACGCGGAACCGCTGATGTTTGACCGCGTCCTTGGCTGGCTTGCTCAGGCCCGTCCAGGTCGCGAGGAGGCCATAGTCCGCGCCGTGCGTGCTCACCAAGCCATTGAGCTGTGCGACGACCTCGGAGCCGATCTGACCCGTCTTGACCTGCACGATCAGCTTCGGCGACTCGAGGCCAAGGAGGCCGCGGCCCGCGGTTATGTCGATGCCGCCGTCAGCGCCGGGCGGTGCTTCGTCGACCTCGAACCCCTCAGCTTCGAGGAGCACTGCGACGAGGTGAGCGAACGCGTGGCCCGCGAACTCCTCACCGATCCGCGCCGAGATCTGATCGGCTGCGACTTCCGCGACGTTTGGCTTGGACTCGGGGTCATCGACCGCGCTGTCCTCGACGTGGCTCTTGCTAGGCCCGTCCTTGGGGGTAACTGCCACGGATCCGGGATCCTCACCGTGGGTCAAGAGGTGGTCGAGGCGGGCGACCGCGTTGTTGCGAGACGGAGAGAAGATCGAGATGGCGCTGCCGAGGGTGTAGAGCAGGTCCTGCTTCACCACGGTTCGGGCAACTCGTCGCAGCCACTCGACCGCGACGACGTGGCGACAGTTCGGATCTTCCTCATGGGCCAGGTACTGGTATCCCGACGTCACCCGTCCAATCGCCAGTTCACGGGTCGTCTTCATCGGAAGGATCAGAAGGTCACCCACCTCGATGCGGTGGCGAAGGGCCCACATCTGGCCGGTGTAGGAAGCGACCAGGCCTGGTGAGTCCGTCCCGAACGTATCCGCTACGACCTGCTCCACGTCCTCGCGCGTGGTGAACGGCGTGAGGTCAGGGACTTCCTTCCATCCGCCGCCCGAGAACCCATTCGCGATGGCCCAGTCATCGCGTTCGCCGTAGCGGCCTGATCGGATGACCCATGCTGATTTCATCGGTCTCCTTCCCGCTGGGGTCCCAGCTTCACTCTGAATCTCCGTCGCGGATCTCAAGGTCCGGGAGAGCGTCGACGATCTTCATCGTCTCCAGGCTGACGGTGACGATGCGGGCCAGCAAGTCGATGATGTAACGGGGGTCGCCGACCTCGCGGGACCAGTCATTGGGGTCGTTGACGATGCCGGAGGACTTGTCGGTCTTCACCTGGTAGCGGTCGATGATCCACTCGATCGCTGACCGCGACCCGAGCATGTAGCGGTACGCCTCCTCGGGGATGCCGCTCACGGTGATCCGCGAGTTGTAGACCACGGTCGAGCGATCCGGTACGAGCTTTTTGGTTTCGGGGTCGCGGACCTTCGCGAACGCCATCTTGTCAACGCGGAAGTGCTCGTATGCCGCGTCGCCGGCTGGCGCTGGATCGTCAAGGCCCTCAAGCGGATATGGCGCGACGGCCTCGTAGCCGAGATGGAGGTCCGACAGCTGGCGACCGGCCTCGACGTACGGCCACGGGTCGGTGACCAGTGGGATGCGGGGCAGCATCTTCTTGAGGTCGGCCGCATACGTGTCGCGGTAGTCGGGGGAATGGAGCAGGCCGTAGACATAGAAGAAGATGTCGTCCTTGGTGATCGATTCCCCGTATCCCGCGGCGAAAGTCTCGCGCGCGTGGTCGGTGATGTTGTCGATCCGCCGGTACCCGTCAATCCCACGATCGCTGTCTGCCAGATCGAGTGCGAGCATCCCCTCTTCAGCCTCAACCTTCTCGTAACGCCAACGGGCAAAGAACTGCCCGGTGTCGAGGAGGTGAAGATCGGGAGTGAAGTTGGTAGCGATCGCACAGAAGGGATAGTGAGACGAAGGGCCCGTTAGCGTGAAGCCTGGGTTGTTGCTGCCAAAAAGTGGGAAGTAATCGCTTGTTCTGTACTGCACCTCATTAACGGGTGAGTAGAAGGCGAGCCACGCGCGCGTGAAGGGTCGATAACTGCTCTGACGGTAGTGGGAAGCGTCAGGGAGGGGCACCCTCTTGTTGCTTCGGAATCGAGAAGACAATGAACGTGACCAGTTGATGACTGACTTGTCGGTTGGCGGCAGTCCCCCCAAAGCGTAGTTATACGCGGTCAGCATGCGCTCGACATTGGTGCGCACCGCCGACCGGGAAAAGTTGTACGCCCAAGCGTCACGGTTGGTGACCACGCCCTTCGTGGTGCCGGAGAACACCCTCTCGATCGGCAGGTAAGCGCCGAAGGTGCTGCTTCGTTGGTCGATCCAGTCTCCATGACTGTTCGGCTGTAGGACTATGGAATCAACACCGGAGAAGTTCGAGGCATTAACCAACTTGACAAACTTCTCGTCACGGCTGAGATAGTCGCCGATGTCTGCGTAGTGGATCTCTGCGCGAGAGTTTCGCTTAGGGTCCCTGACGAGAATCAGTATGGCTGCAGAGGTGGTGCTGCCTCCCTCGAAGACCTTTCCGCCTTCGCGGCGCCAATCACCCTTCTGGTCGCCACGCAAGTTCAGAATGTAGGCGTCACTGAACTCGAGCTCAATGCTCCGTCGCAGCCCGTCTGCCATTCGAGATGTTAGCCAGCCTCCGTTGGTCACAAATGCAACCATTCCGCGTTCGGCTATCCTCAAGGATGCCCAACGAATGGCGCGAATATAGGAGTCATAGAGTCGAGCCAGAGACGTAGAAGAAGATCGTGCGGCGTACGACTCTCTAATTGACCTATCCAGTGTCGGGTAGGACTCGTTGGCGTTGTCGTCGTTGGCGGAGTCCTGGCCGGAGGAGTACGGCGGGTTACCCACGATGACCTGGATGTCGAGGGCTTTGAGGCGCTCGAGACGTTCGTTGTTCTGGACGAAGACGGTCGTGTCGAGGGTGTCGTTGTCCTCCCAGGACTGGAAGGTGTCAGTGAGGATCAGACCCGGGAAGGCCTCGTAGTCGCCAGGGTCGCCGAGCTCGCCGCGGAGGTCCTGATACGTCGTCTCAATGTTGACCGCAGCGATGTAGTACGCAAGCAGCAGGATCTCGTTGGCGTGCAATTCGTGGTGGTACTTGCGGGCCAGGTCCTGCGGCTCGATGAGCCCGAGCTGGAGCAGCCGAGTGATGAACGTGCCGGTGCCGACAAAACCGTCGAGCAGGTGCACCCCCTCGTCGGTCAGGCCTTGGCCGAAGTGTTGCCGCAGGACGTCATCGGCGGAGCGAAGGATGAAGTCGACGATCTCGACAGGCGTGTAGACGATGCCGAGCTTGTCGACCGTCTTCTTGAAGGCCGTGGCGAAGAAGGTGTCATAGAGCTGGACGATCAGCTTCTGCCGCCCTTCGGCAGTGTCGACACCCTGGACCCGCATCCGCACCGAGTCGTAGAACTTCTCCAACGAGTGGTTCTCGTCGTCGAGGTTGTGCTCGTCGAGAGCCGCGAGCATCCGCTCCATCGTCTGGGCGACCGGGTTGTGCGCCGCAAAGTCATAGCCGCCGAACAGGGCGTCGAACACAGGCCTGGTGATGAGGTGCTGGGCAAGCATGTCGACCGCATCGGCCCGCGAGATGCCGTCGTTGAGGTTGCCTCGCAGGCCCTGAAGGAAACGGTCGAACTCTGTTGTGACAGTGGCGTTGCCCCCGTCGAGGAGTGCTGTGATGCGTGTGACGTGACGCTGAGCGATGTCGGCGATGTCCTTGGCCCAGTCCTCCCAGTAGCGCCGCGAACCGACCTTCGCGACAACCTTCGCGTAGATCGCCTCACGCCACTCGTCGAGGAAGGCAAGCGAAAGCGTCCCCTGAGTGCCTCTCTGGTCGTCCGTCCCGTCGCGCTCCGGAGCGGGCACGCCGATGACGTTGATCTTGTCGTCACGCTGCTTGACCAGCTCGATCCGGTTGACCATCGCGTTGAACCGCTCGTCGTGCGCCCGCAGAGCCTGCAAGACCTCCCACACCGCGGCATACCGCTTGTTGTCACGCAGAGCCTGCTCCGGGGTCATCCCGGCCGGGATACCGACCGGCAAGATGATGTAGCCGTACTGCTTGCCCGGTGAACGGCGCATCACACGGCCGACGGACTGGACGATGTCGACGACCGACTTGCGCGGCGAGAGGAACATGACCGCGTCGAGCGCTGGCACGTCGACGCCCTCGGACAGGCAGCGTGCGTTGGTGAGGATGCGACACACGCCATCGGGCACATCGGCGCGGAGCCAGTCCAGTCGGGTGTTGCGCTCCAAGGCGTTGTACGACCCGTCGACATGCTGGATCTCGCAGGTCAGCAGCGGCTCGCCGCCGGCGTCATCGAGGTCGTGGGCGGCAGCGTACTGAGCGACGGTCTCCGCAAAGAGGGCCTCCACTCGCTTGGAATCCTGGATGGTCCCCGCGAACGCGACGGCTCGCCGCATCGGTGCCGGATCGGCATCGAAGGAGTGCTCCGCGGAACCGCGCTTGGCCAAACCGTTCCAACAGCCGACGATCTTCGCGGCGTCGTCGAGGCGCAACTCGTTGCCTTCATCGGCGAGCTGGAGCTGGAAGGTCCGCGACACGGCTGTCTCGTCGACCGCGAGGACGAGGACCTTGTAGTCGGCGAGCAGGCCTTGCGCCACTGCCTCCCCAAACCCGAGGCGATGGAACTCCTCCCCGAACACGGACACGTCATCCATCGACGCGAGCACTGCACTTGCCTCGCCGGCCTTGGCCTTGGAGGAGTCGTCATAGATCCGCGGCGTCGCCGTCATGTAGAGCCGCTTGCTGCCCTTGATGTAAGCCGCGTTGTGGATCCGCACGAACGCAGACTCGTCCTCGCCCGCCAGAGTCGTTCCGGTCGTGCGGTGCGCCTCGTCGCAGACGATGAGATCGAAGGCCGGTAGGTCGCCCTGACTCTGCGCCTGGTGGACGACGTCGATCGACTGGTAGGTCGCGAACACCACGGTCATTGACGCTGTGTCGCGGATGGCCTGGGTCCACCGTGACTCGAGGATCGCGATGTTGGTCGTCGAGGGGAGTGCGAGATCGACCGCGGAGATGTCCTCGCTCGTCGCCTTCGACCGCGCAGTTGCCTTGCGGTCAGAGCACACGGCCAAGGGGGACAGCGGTACCTCGGCCTCCGTGGCCCACTCCCGCAATGTTTGCGACAGCAGGCTGATCGAGGGCACGAGGAAGAGCACGCTGCCGCCCGCGCCGACGAGTTGCTCGGCCAACCGCAACGAGGTGAACGTCTTCCCCGTGCCGCACGCCATGACCAACTTGCCGCGGTCATCGGTGGCGAGCCCACGGCATACGTCCAGGATTGCCTTGGACTGGTGCGGCCGGAGCTTCTTCTTGTCGGTGACGGTCAGCGCCTCAGGGGCAGTCCAGTCGAAGGCATCCCAGTCGATCATCGAGGCCTCGAGATCGGCTAGCCCGATCCGGCGTACGGGGATCTGCTGACCCTGGATCGCGTGCTCGGCGTGAGCGTTCCATCGATCGGTCGTCGACACGACGATCCGCTGCGTGAACCCCTCCTTGCCCGATGCCGACAAGAAGGTGTCGATGTCGGGCTTGGACACAGTCGACTCGGGGTCGAAGAACTTGCACTGGATGGCCACGTGGCCACCGCTCAGCCGGTCCACCGCGACGATATCGATGCCGGTGTCGTGTTTGCCGCCGCGGCCGGGCCAGTCCTGCCACAGCCAGACGTCGCTGAACTGGTCGGCGTAGACGGGATCCGTGCGCAGATACTGCGCGATGAGCCGCTCGAGCTTGCTGCCCTTGTCTGCCTTCGAGGTGGCGCGTGCGTCCAGGTCCTCCAGCACCTCGTAGATCGACGTCGACATGGGGACGATCCTGCCCCATTAGGTGGGCTCAGTCGGCTCGGCCTCGCCGTAAGGCGACTCGGCCGCTGCGCGCATCCGATAGGCGTGTCGCCGAGGGAGCTCCACTCCCGCCCAAGCGATCGCCTCATCGAGGGTCAGACCCTCGCCGCGCGTGAGTGCGATGAGGACTTCGCCGACCCGCCTGTCCCAACGCTCAATCGCCTCCTCGCGCCTCGCGAGAGCGCGGTCCAACTTGGCTGCAAGACGGCTGACGCGTTGGTCCTTCGCTGCCTGCCTGATGCGCGCCGCCGTCGCCGCATCCAAGGCCCTTCTCCGAGCACGCTGCCTGATCGACTGCTGCGACTCCATGGCTCTGCTCTCTCCTACGCCCGACACGGACACCGGGCCCTGCTTCCTAAAGGGGAGCGGAGCGTTCTAAGGTTCACGGAGCCAAACGTTTCGATAGGCACTGATTGCGAATGCAGCGATGTCAGACACACCTCATGCACTCACGGCCTCTGTTCATTTCGTTGTGATGTAATAAACGCCATGGACCGACCGGAAGCATCGGCGAATCCGGCGTCGTCGCGGAAGTCCCCCCGCGAGCCCGGCCAGGTCTTGGCGTGCGGCTGGTGCGGAGGCCCGGTGATCGTCCAAGTGCGTGGGCGCATGCCGAAGTGGTGCTCGCCGACCTGCCGGACCAGAGCGTCGGAGCGGCGACGGGCTGCGGCCGAGGGGTTGGCGGCCGTCAAGGTCGTCGACCGGGACGTTGAGCGCGTGCGCACCGTGAAGGTCGTTCAGCACCACACCCACCAAGTCGAAGTCGAGGTTGTCCGCTGGCCTTCTGCGACGACGGACTGGGTCACGGCGCTGAGGGATCTGACGCGGCGCGTGGAGTCTGGGAGGGTCTACGACCGCGACCTCGAGGGCTTGGCGGAGGCCGTCAACGAACTCGTCGGAGCTCTGGTTCGCCGGGGTCGTCGAGGCTGACGCGAGCCCTACGAGACGAGATCTGAAGCCGAGACTCCAAGTGCGTCCGCCAGGTCGTCACGACGCTCGAAGAGGACTCCGCGTCGACCGTGCTCCAGTTCGATGAGCTGGTTACGACTGAGTCCACAGGCGAGACCCAGTGCCTTCTGGGTAAGGCCTTGCTCGAGGCGCCGACGGCGGACGTTCGCCCCCACGCGCTGCCGGCTCTCGAGCCACCGCTGTTGGCGCTCTGGGTCGACTCGGTCTCGACGCGTGGGCACGCGCCGATGCCACGCTAGTTTGGCTTGGAAGTCTGCCCTACTAGTAGTGCATAGTGCTGGTGTGGACCCAGCGGTTCGGTTCGGGATCAAGGCCAGGTATCCCGGCGCGTGTGGACTCTGCGGTGCCCCTGTTGCTGTCGGGGAGCGGATCTTCCAGTTGCCCAAGAAGCGCACGGGCGCTGGTGGGCGTTGGGTGTGCGCCGCCTGTCGCTTCCCCGACCCGGAGCGGGTCATCGACGTAGCCTTTTTGGTCAGGAAGCTCGAGCAGCGGTTGCTTCACGGGCCGTCCTACACGCCGACGATGGCCGAGGTGGACTTGATCGTCACGGTGATGGGCTATGTCGACCCACTCGAGGAGGGCGAGTTGCTCATCCTGCGTCGCCTCCAAGAGGCGCAGCTGGCACGTCGCTGCCCCACCTTCGGCCGAGCGAAAGTCGCAACACTCCTCGCGCGTATGAACGCGGCCGCGCCGCGCTGAGACCAGTCGCCTGGCCCCGCATCTTGTGCGAGGGTGGCCTCATGTCTGACATGACAGCGTCGTCGTCAATGGGTGCGGACCCCGTCCTGCAAAGCTTCATGGATGCGCAGAAGAGCGCCGTATTGGAGATCGCGGACCAAGGACTGTTGTCTCTAGCCCACCTCGTGGACTCCGGCGCCGTCGACGTATCACCCAAGTTTCAGCGTCGAGACCGATGGACCGCCGAGAAGCAGTCGTTGCTCATCGAGTCGTTCATGACCAACATTCCGGTCCCTCCCGTGTACCTTGCCGAGGACGCGGCGCGAATCGGCTCCTACTCCGTGATCGACGGGAAGCAGCGCCTTACGGCTATCTCTGTGTTCTTTGCCAACCGGCTAGCCCTGAGGGGTCTCACGCGCTTGCCTGCTCTCAACGGGCTCCGCGTCAACGACCTCCCGGAAGGGGTGCGTGTCGCCCTGGGGATGAAGAACCTACGAGTTACAACACTTCTGCGGCAGTCGAGTGAGGAGCTGAAGCACGAGGTCTTCCTCAGGCTCAACACTGGTGGCGAGATCCTGAATGCACAGGAAATTCGTAACGTTGCCTATAGAGGCCCCCTTAATGATTTGATTTACGAGCTCGCGGAGGATCAATTCCTCCGCACACAGTTCAAGGTCGTGCCAAAAGCGTCGCCTGCCTACCGCAAAATGACCGACGCTGAACTGGTTTTGCGCTTCCTGGCCCTAGAGGAGGGGTGGAGGAGCTTTCGGGGCGATCTGCGTGCAGAACTGGATCGGTTCATGATGGTCCACCGTTTCGATGACGAAGAAGAACTTTCCCGAAAGCGCAGGCTCTTCCAAGACGTCATGCACACCTGCGAGGCGATATGGGGAAGCGACGCCTTCAAGAGGTCTGGTCGAGACTTGGCTCTTGCTGGCCTCTTCGACGCCCAAGCCATTGCGGTTGCCGAGCTAACCAAGGATCAACGTCGGACTGCAATAGCAAAGAGGGCTTCGGTCGCAAGGGACTGCGCTGATCTCTTCAACGAAGACGAGTACGACGAAGCAGTTAGGCGCGCCACTAATACGCCCAGTCGATTGAAGTTCCGAACGCAACGAACATTGGACGTCCTCAAGGAACTAACGAGCTGATGGCCAGCGTTGCCCGCGACTCCTTCTTGAGCGGGATCCGTGCGCTGGAAGATCTATGCGCCGAGCCCATCGCCACTGACATGACAGCTCGAGGCAGCGTACTGAGGCGCGGACTGGTGGTGTCGGCCTACAATCTCCTTGAGACCTTCGTCATGGAGCGGACCACCGAATTGTTGCGTCACGCCGGCGCCGGGCCGACCCAGTTCACGGATCTAAATGAGGGTCAGCGTAAGAAGGCTCTGAGAAACATGTTGCAGGTCGCTAGCGCGCGCGTGTTTCGAGGGGATTGGGATCTCTCCTCTCTGGGACACCTCGCTGGCGAGTTGGGTGCCTCACTGAGTCCGTCGGGCGGTTTGGGGCTCCATCCTTACGCATTTCTCTGGGAGGGGAGCAACATGTCACCAGATGGTCTGCGTGAAACTCTCCGGATGTGGCACGTCAAGTCGCCATTTGAGCAGTTGAGGCTCTTATCCGGGGCGCTTGGTTTCGATATCCTCAAGCCGCTGGGAGGAGGGCAGATAGACCTGAAGGAGGATCTGAAGGAGCTCATGCAAATGCGCCACCGGTGTGCTCACGATTCCTCCGCAGTTGTTTCCGGTCTTGAGCTCAGAGCCATTCCTAATCGCATCTTGAGAGTTGCGGCGCCCTTCGACGTCCTAGCCTCCTCTGGTGCTCAACACCTTCGTGTGGGCACCTCCGGATACTTAGCAGATGATGACTTTGTGAGCGCACCAAGCATTGAGATCAGAGTGATCGAGGCCCGTTCGCAGGCCTGGGCACTGCTAAGAAGGAGTGGCAGTGCGGCGGAGCGTGTGATGCCCACTGTCGAACCGCTGGTCTCCTTGGCTTGCACGAGGACTCCCGACCATGGAGTGGTGGTGGTCCGAAGCCTGCAGCGGGAGGTGGTTACTTGGACAACGGTCGGTTGCGGGTGAAGGGGCCAGTCGGAAGACATGGTTATGGGAATCCCTCCCAAAGAGCCGACCTCGCGTTGATTCCAGCCCACGCCGTCCGGCCTGCCCTCCGCAGAGGAGCAGGCTGTCCGCAGACCCGCAGCCGGTGTGCGCACGACCGTGCTGTGGGCGACCCGCGCCGGTTCGGGGGTCTGGAGGTCAGTCACCGGGGGCGTCATTCGTTTTGGTGTCGCGGCTGAGGCCCTGTCCAGCGCCGCGTCAAGCATCGAGGGCTACGCCATGGACCACCGCCCGTCCCACGCCTGGGCAGGACGGGACAGGTGACGGCGGGAGGGGACCGGGTCCACGGGCAAGCCGAGCTCGACGCCCTTCACGGGCGGAGCCGCCACGGCTACCATGAGAGCCACGTCAGCACTCCTACTTGCTGTCGTCCGACCCCCGGAGGTTGCCGCCTCGCGGGGGTCTTACCTGCTCGCGGCCGGTGCTCTTATGCCCCACTTGTGCCCGGAGGCGGGAGGAGCAGAAGGGCCCTGACCACGTTTCCGCAGGTCAGGGCCCAATTCTCCACTGGTCGGGGTGACAGGATTTGAACCTGCGACCTCTTCGTCCCGAACGAAGCGCGCTACCAAGCTGCGCCACACCCCGTGGCTCGCCCGCGGCTCGCGCCACGAACTGATCGCGACCTTGCGGCAGCGACGAGACAGGATAACCCAGCGGCGGCGGGCGGCTGAAATCGGTTTCGGTCAGGCCCGCGGCACTAGGGTGATCAGGCTCGCCTCGGGCCGGCAGCCGAAGCGCACCGGCGCAAAGGGCGAGGTCCCAAGACCGGCGGAGACGTGCAAATAGGGCGCCTCGGTCGGCGCCTGAGCCGACGGTATGCCGTTGGCCCCCACCCACCACCGGCTCAGTCCCTTCGCGCGCGACCGGTCGAGGTCGCAATTGGTGACCAGCGCGCCATACCCGGGCAGGCACAGCTGCCCACCGTGGGTGTGGCCGGCGATGATCGCATCGACTCCGTCGGCGGCCATCGCGTCGAGCACCCGGACATAGGGCGCGTGCACCACGCCGAGGAAAAGGTCACTGGCACCAGCGGGGGGACCGGCCACCTCGTCATACCGATCCCGATCCAGATGCGGGTCGTCCACGCCCACGAACTCGAGGTCGAGCCCACCGATGGACAGCTTGCCGCGCGCATTGTTCAGGTCGAGCCAGCCGGCATCGCGGGTGAAGGACTCGATGAGTTTGCCCACGGGCAGGCGCCGGTCCTCGTCCATCGGTTGTCGCGAATCGGGGAGCAGGTAGCGCGCGGGGCTCTTGGCGCGCGGGGCGTAGTAGTCGTTGGAGCCGAGTGCGAAGACGCCGGGTATGCCGTACAGCGGCTCGAGTGCCCGGGCGACGGCCGGCACCGCCTCCATGTGGGCGAGATTGTCGCCCGTGTTGATCACCAGGTCCGGGCGGAAATCCGCGAGCCGGCGCACCCACTGGATCTTGCGCTCTTGGCGCGGCACGAGGTGCAGATCACTCATCTGGACGACTCGTATGCGGTCGGCGCCCCGGGGCAGGATCGGCATCGTGAAGCGGCGCAGCACGAACGCATTGCGTTCGATGAGCGAGGCGTATGCCAGCCCGCTCGCGCCGAAGGCGCCGGTCGCGGTGATCGCTCGCACGAGGGGATGCATCGAATCAGTCTTCCACGTCGTGCTCTGGCCTTTGGGAGAGAACCTGTACATACGCAACGGTAATGATCCGTTGCGTATGTCCAGGTTGTGGCAATGGGCGCGAATGTGCTCCGTCAAGAAGGCGAGCCAGAAACGGGTTGCGGGGGGTTGAGAGGATGGGCGTATGGACGTGACGAAGGCGAGTCTGCAGGCGGAGTTGACCGAGGCGATGCGGGCGCAGGACAAGGTGCGGGCGGGGACGCTGCGGATGGTATTGACGGCGATCACCGTCGAGGAGAGCGCGGGCAGCCACCATGAGCTCGGGGCCGACGAGGTCGCCAAGGTCATCGCCAAGGAGGCGAAGAAGCGGCGGGAGGCGGCGACGGCATACACCGACGCGGGCCGACCGGAACTGGCCGCGGTCGAGCAGGCTGAGCTGGCGATCTTGGAGGCCTACCTGCCCAAGCAACTCACCGAGGACGAGGTCCGCGCGATCGTGGAAGCGACGGTCGCCGAGACCGGAGCCACGGGTATGCCGCAACTCGGCCTAGTCATGAAGGCCGTCCAGGCGAAGGTGGCCGGCCGCTTCGACGGCGGGCAGGTCGCCGGCCTGGTGCGCGCCCGGCTGCAGCGGGGCTGACGGCTCGCCCCCGGGTCTCGCGTGTTCGGCCCAGGGCCAGGGCGACCTAACGCTTGAGCTACCGCCTGGTATTGGTCGCGATCAAGACCTATACCAGGCGGTAGCTCGGGCGGTAGCGCGCCTCCGGTTCTGGGGGGAGCTGGATGAGCAGCGCAAGGGCGCCGGCGATGAGGGGGCAGCGACGGCGAGCTCCTGCCACCCCTGAGGCCAACAACCGGCCCGAACGCACTGACCGTCGGCCCCGTCAGCTCCCAGCCCGAGCCGAGGATCGAGAAGGTCCCCCCAGAACAGCGTCCACAGGGCGCCGGCGCTGGAGGCGAGCGAGATTCGCGCATGAGGGCGCGGACCCGCGAGCAGCGCGAGCGCGGCCGCCAGGACGAGGGTGAACGCCCCCCAGGGGAGCGAGGGCGCGATGGTCTGGCTCACCTCGTCGGCCCGGGTCAGCGATGCGTGCCCTAGCTCACCGCCGCCGAACCCAGCCAGCAGGTCCCGACGACGGCCAGCAGGCCCCCGAGCACAACGCCAGCGATGCCAAGCACGCGCGAGCGGGTAGTCACGGGAGGAGCGTCGACTGGCTGGACCTCCACTGGCACTGCCACGTGCCCTTTAGCCCGGTGAGATGGTGCCGGTGCTCGTGGGCTTCGTCGGGGTGTTGCTCGGCTTTGTCGGGCCTGTGCTCGGGCTTGTGCTTGGGCTGGTGCTCGAGGAGCTCGGCTTGGTCGGGGGCGGCGGCGGCACATAGCCATTGGACGTGAGCAGCGCGATCGTCGAGCCGCGCGGCGCCTGACCGGCGGGGGCGGTCTGGGCGACCACGCCATACGGCAGGGTGCTCTGGACCTGACCGCCCTCGATCGCATCGAAACCCGCCGCCCGCAGGGTGAAGATCGCGTTCTGGACCGACATCCCGATAACGCTCGGGACCCCGATCAGGTCGCCATAAAGAATCTTCGAGCTCGGCGTCGGGAAGGGCTCATCAGGCATGGTGGCGGTGATCTGCTTCATGATCGTGCCCCACAACGGCGCAGCGATGGTGCCACCGAAGACATTGGGGTAATACCGGCCGCCGATGACGATGCTGTCCATCTCCCGCTGCTTGATCGGCGTCCCGACGTAGACGGCGGTCGCGAGCTGCGGCGTGTACCCGACGAACCACGACTGCTGGTGGCCCTCGTGGGTTCCGGTCTTGCCGGCCGCATTCTTGTAGAAGCCCGCTTGTCCGCGGATGCCTGCCGTGCCGGTGCCGCCCGTGATGACGCCCTTGAGCAGCTCATCGGCGCCCGCGACGATGTCCGGCTGCAGCACCTGCTTGCACTTCACGGCGGGCAGCTTCAGGCTCTTGCCGTCCGCGGTCGTGATGGACTCGATCGGGTTGACCGGGCACCATTTGCCATTCGCCGCGAGCGTCGCGTAGACGTTGGCGAGCGTCACCGGAGGCATCGAGCCGGACCCGAGGACCAGGTTCGAGGGTGTCGGGTAGACCTCCTTGCCAGCCCCGTCGACGGCCCCCAGCCGCTTCCACATCTCCTGAACCTTGCACCCGCCGAGCGAGATCATCGTCGCGGCAAAGGCGCTGTTGATCGAGTTGGCCGTGGCGTGGCGGAAGGTTTCTGTCGGGCCCCGGGTCTGGTAGTCGTTGCTGACATACCAGGCGTCCGGGCTGCCGCAGCCGTCCTTGTAGATATTCGGCGGGAAGACGTGCGCATTGGCCCGCCCGACGCCAGCCTTCGGGGCGGGGACCGAGCCATTGACCGGATAGCCATTCTCCAAGGCGGTCAGCAGGGTGAAGACCTTCGCCGTGGAGCCGATCGGGAAGCCGAGCGTGCCGCCATATGCCGTAGGCACCACCCAGCTCTGCGTGGTGAGCCCGACCGTGGACTTGTTGTCCTTGGTCTGGCCATATTCGGAGGTCTGGGCCATCGCGAGCAGCTTGCCCGTGCCGGGCTCGACCACGGCCGCGGCGGCGCCGACACCTGACGGATCGCCGGCGGGGACCCGCGAGCGCAGGTCGCGCACGATCTCTTGGTTCCAGTCCATCCGCAGCGTGGTCTTGATCCGCAGACCGCCGCGGGTGATCGCGAGGTTGCGCTCGTCGACATTCTTGCCGAGCACTGGGAGGGTCTTCAGATAGGCGATGACGTAATTGCAGAAGTAAGGTTCGGGGCTCTTGGCGCAGTTGCCGCCCTCGGATTCCCGGATGCGCAGCAGGCTCTTGACCGATGGCTTCTTGGCGGCCGCCGCCTGCTCCAGGCTGATCACGCCGACCGCCGCCATCCGGTCCAGGACCACATCGCGGCGCTCCTGGGCGGCGGTCGGGTTGTTCCGGGGGTCCGTCGCGCTCGGGCTCTGAACGACACCCGCGAGCGTGGCGGCCTGGGTCAGGTTGAGCTCGCTCGCGTGGACATTGAAGTAGTGCAGGGCCGCGGCCTCGATGCCATAGGCCTGGTCGCCGTAATAGGCGAGATTGAGATAGCCCTGCAGAATCTGCTTCTTGGTCATCTGCTTCTCGACCTGCATCGCGAGCGCCATCTCGCGCAGCTTGCGGCCGTAGTTAACGTCGACGGCATCGGCGGCGCCCTGCTCGTCGCCCTTCTTCAGCGCTTCATATTGCAAGGTCAGCTTGACGAACTGCTGGGTCAGCGAGGAGCCACCCTGCGTGGAATTGCCCGAGGCGTTGTTGAAGAAGGCGCGCGCGGTGCCGCGGACATCGAGGGCACCGTGTTCATAGAAGCGGCTGTCCTCGATCGCGATCTGCGCCTTCTGCATGATCTGGCTGACCTTGCTCAGCTTCACCACGATCCGGTTCTGGTCGTATGGCGTGGCGATCAGCTTGTTGTTCGCATCAACGATGCGCGACTGCTGCGACAAGGCGGTCGTCGAGAAGGTCTTGTCAATATTGTCGAAGGCGGTGATCGCCTTGTTGCTGGTGGAGCCAGCGACCCCGACCACAGGAATCGCCAGACCGGCCGCGAGGACCCCGAGCGCCACGCTGACGGCGAGAAAGGCCGCGACGAGGGACATCAGGTGCGGCATCGACGCGCGGTCCGGGCGAACGGGCATGAGCGTCAGGGTAACCCGCCGAGCTTGGGAGCTTCGGGAGCCGGGACGCGCGCCGAATCGGTGGAGACGAGATTTCTGCGGTACTCGGTGTATCAGAGCCTCGCGCCCCCACTCGGTAGCACTAATGGGAGGAATCGCGGAGGGATGAAGACCATGAGTGTGTTGGCGCAGATCGAGGCTGGACACGGTCCGCAAAACTGGGCTTCGCAGGGTGCCTGCGTCGCCGCCGACCCGGACGAGCTCTTCGTCCGGGGCAAGGCCCAGCACGAGGCCAAAGTCCTCTGCCGGAGGTGCCCCGTCCAGCGACAGTGCCTCGCCGATGCGCTCGACAATCGAGTGGAGTTCGGCGTATGGGGTGGGCTCACCGAGCGCGAACGCCGCGCCTTGCTCCGGCAGCACCCCGAAGTGGTCTCGTGGCAGGCCACGCTCCTGACCGCGCGTCCGAGCGTGCGACGCTCCGCCTGAGAAGGATTGCGGACGCTGGCGACGGCATACGCCTCAGCCGGCGAGGTCGGCGCCCACCGCTCGCAGGCCGTCGAGATCGTGGATATCGCGCGCGGCGGCGGGAACCTGGGTCAACGCCACCCCGGGATTGGTCGCGCGGAAACGGCCGATCTGCGCCTGGTGCCGCTCGGCGCTCGTCGCGAGGTCCGTATGCAGTCGCAACAGCCCCGCGGTCGCGCTCGACCGCGCCCCACCGGCCTCGAGCGCCTCGGCGGCGTCTTGTGCCCGAGCCCGGGTCAGGCGGCCCGCGACGAACTGGACGCGGTTGACGACGACGCCAGCGAGCGGCATACGTTCCTGCCCAAGGCGCTCGACGAAAAAGGCGGCCTCACGGAGCGCATCCCGATCGGGGGACGCGACGACGACGAAGGCGGTCTCGTCGTCTTGGAGCAGGGCATAGGTCTGATCCGCGCGCTCGCGGAAGCCGCCGAACATGGTGTCCAGCGCCGCGACGAAGGTCTGGACATCGCGCAGCAACTCGCCGCCGAGCACCTTGGTCATCACGCCCATCGCCACCGACAGCGTCGCCGTGGCCGCCTTGAGGTAGGCGCGTCCACCGGCCTTCGCCGGGGCCATGAGGATGCGGATGAATCGGCCGTCGAGGAAGGAGCCGAGCCGCTTCGGGGCATCGAGGAAGTCCAGGGCTGAGCGCGACGGGGGCGTGTCGACGATGATCAGGTCCCACTGATCATCGGTCGCAGCTTGGGCGCGCAACTGGCCGAGCTTCTCCATCGCCATGTACTCCTGGGTCCCGGCGAAGGAGGAGGAGACGGCGATATAGAAGGGATTGGCGAGGATCTGGGCGGCCTTTTCGGGGGAGGCGTGCTGCTCCACGACCTCATCGAAGGTCCGCTTCATGTCCAGCATCATCGCGGCCATGGACCCGCCGGCCGCAGTGTCGACGCCCTGGACGGGGCGAGGGGTGTTGTCCAGGGCGGTCAGGCCGAGCGACTGCGCGAGTCGCAGGGCCGGGTCGATCGTTAACACCACGACGCGACGGCCGGATTCGGCGGCGCGCAGGCCGAGGGCCGCGGCGGTGGTCGTCTTGCCCACCCCGCCGGCGCCGCAGCAGACGATGATTTTCTTGGCGTGGTCGGCGAGCAGGGCGTCGATGTCGAGCGCGCTCCCAGCGGTGGTCCGGGCCATCGTCACACCATTCCTTGGGCGCGCAGTTCGTCGGCGAGCACGGTAATGCCGCCGGAGTCGAGTCCTTCGGGCAGGGCGGGCAGATAGAACACCTTGCGACCCTGCTCCTGGATGCGCTGGTCTTGCTCGGCCTGCAGGTCGAGGCGTTCCAAGTGGGCGGCGGCCTCGTCCAGCAAGACGCCCGCGGTTTCGGCCGGGTCGGGCACGCCAGCGGCCGAGAGATCGGCTTCGATGTCGCGGCGCATGGCCGGCGCCACCCCGCCGGACAGGGCGTCGAGATCCGCATCGGACAGGATCGGATCGCGCACCTGATTGACGACGATCGCGCCGACCGGGAAGCCCTCGTCACCCAAGTGCTGGACCGCGTCGAGACACTCCTGCACGGGCATTTCCTCCAGCAGCGTCACCAGGTGCACGGCCGTGATCCGGCTCTGCAGAACCCGGGTGATGGACTCGGCCTGGGCCTTGATCGGGCCCATACGCGCCACCTCCGCGACCTCCTCATTGACTCCCAAGAATCGGGCCACGCGACCGGTCGGCGGGGCGTCGAGGACGACCGCGTCATACACCTTGGTCGCCTTCTTGCCCCGGCCCTCGGTGCGGCCGACCGCTTCATACACCTTGCCGATGAGCAGGACGTCGCGCACGCCGGGAGCGATGGTGGTCGCGAAATCGACGGCCCCGATCTTTTCCAGCAGGGAGCCGGCCCGGCCCAGCTTGTAGAACTTCTGGAGGTATTCCAGCAGCGCCGCCTTGGGTTCGACGGCGAGGCCGAAAAGCCTTCCGCCGGAAGGGTGTTCGAGGATCAGCGTCTCGGCGGACGAGAGCGGCGCAATGTCGAAGGTCTGGCTGATGCCCTGCCGGTCCTCGACCTCCGCGAGCAGGACTTTGTTGCCCTGCGCGGCGAGGGCCAGGGCCAGGGCTGCGGCGACCGTCGTCTTGCCGGTGCCACCCTTGCCCGTGACGATGTGGAGGCGCACGCCGGATGTCGAAGTCACCCGGCAACTTTAGTTGGGCACCGGCGGTAGGGTCGGCCTCATGACCCGCTGGGAGTACGCCACCATCCCCTTGATCGTCCACGCCACCAAGGCGATTCTCGACCAGTGGGGGGCCGACGGCTGGGAACTCGTCCAGGTCGTCCCGGGTCCCGACGGCAACGGCCTCGTCGCCTATCTCAAGCGTCCCGTCGAGTAGCCCCCGCCAGCCCACCGAGCCCGTCGTATGCGGGCCGCTGACCAGCACGAATAGCTCAGGAGGAGCCCAGGAATGTCCGCTGTCGAAGACCGCCTCGCCGAGGTCGGATTGACGGTGCCGGCCGTCACGCCGCCGGTTGCGGCATACGTCCCCGCCGTCCGTCATGGCGACCTCGTGTTCACCTCCGGCCAACTCCCCATGGTTGCCGGTGCGCTCGCCGCGACGGGCAAGGTCGGCGATGGTGAGGGCCTTGTCACACCCGAGCAGGCCAAAGAGTTGGCGCAGACCTGCGCGCTGAATGCGATCGCCGCCGTGAAGGCGTTGATCGGGGACCTTGACCAGGTGACCCAGGTCGTCAAGGTCGTCGGTTTCGTCGCGAGCGACCCCGCCTTCAGCGGCCAGCCGGGCGTCATCAATGGTGCGAGCGAGTTGCTGGGCAAGGCGTTCGGCGACGCGGGCGTGCACGCGCGGTCCGCCGTCGGCGTCGCGGCTCTCCCGCTGGACGCGCCCGTCGAGGTCGAGATCACCGTCGCCATCGCCTGAGCTTCGGTATGGCGCGCGACTTCCCGATCCCGACGACGCCGGAGTCAGCCGCGCACATTGCGGCGTGGGTTGACGCGCCCGGTGAGGGCGGGCCGGTCAAGCCCGCCGCCACGGTGATGCTCGTGCGCGATGGCGCCCGTGGGGTCGAAGTCTTCATGCAGCGCCGGGTCGCGAGTATGGCGTTCGCCCCCCGCCGCGCCGTCTTCCCTGGCGGGTCGGTGGATCCCGGCGACCACGAGGCGCTGCCCTGGCATGGTCCCGAGCCAACGGTGTGGGCGAAGGCACTGCGGTTGCCCGAGGGCGAGGCGGTCGCGGTCGTCGCCGCCGCCATCCGCGAACTCTTCGAGGAGGCCGGCGTCCTCCTGGCGTCTGAGCGCCCGGCCGGGGACGACCTAACCTCTGCTAGCACCACTTACGTCACTGCGGACAGGTTGCACCCTGTGTCCAGTCACCTAACTAGTGCTAGCAGAGGTTACGAAGCCCCCCGCGTGGACGCGTGGCGCGGGGAGTTGGAGCGGCGGGAGGTCACGCTGGCGGGGCTGCTACGCCGCGAGGGGCTCGTGGCGCGCGCCGACCTGCTCGGCTACCACGCCCGCTGGATCACTCCGGCGATCGAGCCACGGCGATACGACACACACTTCTTCACCGCGCTACTCCCCGCTGGCCAGCAGGCGGACGACCGCACCACCGAGGCCGAGAGCGCGGATTGGGTTGTCCCGCAAGCAATTCTCGCCGAGCCGGGAAATCGGCTCATGCCGCCGACCATCGCGTGCCTGGACGACCTTGCCGCCGCGTCCAGTGCCGCTGAGTTCGTGTGCCTGTGCCAAGACGCCCCTGTCATCGCCCCGGTGCCCGTTCGGCACGGCGACGGCTGGGCCATGCGAGCGGTGGAGCTGTGACGGCGCCCCCGGAGTCGACCGCCGCGCCCTGGTCTGGCGGCCAGATCACCGAGCACGCCACCTGCGTGCTGGCGCCCAACCCCGGCCCGATGACGCTCGATGGCACGAATACCTGGGTCCTCATGGCGCCCGGCGCCGATGAGGCGATCGTCATCGACCCGGGCCCGCTCGACGAGACGCACCTCGCCGCGGTGGCTGATTTGGTCGCGAGCCGCGGTGCCCGGGTCCGCGAGACGATTCTCACGCATGCTCACCTCGACCATTCCGAGGGCGCCGGACGATTTGCCGAACTCACCGGCTCCCGGATCCGTCCCGTCGGGACCGGCCACGACGACCTCACCGACGGCTCTCTCGTCAGCGTCCGCGGCCTAGACCTTCGCGTCGTGGCGACCCCCGGGCATACCCGTGACTCGCTGTCCTTCGCCCTCGAAGCCGACCACGCCCTGCTCACCGGGGACACGGTGCTTGGCCGGGGGACGACCGTGGTGGCGCACCCGGATGGTGAGTTGGCGGCATACCTCGACTCGCTCGCGGCGATTGCCGCCCTCACCGGCGACGGCCGGGTCACGTCGATCCTGCCCGGCCACGGCCCGGCCATTCCGGATGCCGCCGCCATGGTCGCCTACTACCGCCTCCACCGCCGCGAGCGGCTCGAGCAGGTCAAGGCGGCCCTAGCCGACGGCGCCACCGACGTCGAGGGCGTCCTGCAGCGGGTGTATGCCGAGGTGCCCGAGTCGGTCTGGCCCGCCGCGCGGCTGAGCATCGCGGCCCAGTTGGAGTACCTCCGCGGCGGCTAGGAACTGCGCTACCGCCTGGTATCGGCCGCGATCACGACCAATACCAGGCGGTAGCCCGGTCGCTAGGGTCGAAAGGTCGCGGCGCGAGGCGAGCGTCTCAGACGCCGGCGCGCTTGGTGAGCCGCTCGATGTTCTGCAGCAGCACCGCGCGGGCTTCCAGCTTCAGCCAGCCCCGCGTGGCGAAGTCGGCGAGCGCCTTGTTGACGGTCTCGCGAGAGGCGCCGACGAGTTGAGCCAACTCCTCCTGCGTCAGGTCGTGAGCCACGAGGATGCCGTCCTCGACTGGGCGGCCGAAGCGGTGCGACAGCTCCAAAAGCGCCTTGGCCACGCGGCCGGGGACATCGGTGAACACCAGGTCGGCGAGCGATTCGTTGGTGCGGCGCAGCCGGCGGGCCAGGGCCGCGAGCAAGGTGAAGGAGGCCTGCGGGCGGCTGACGAGGTAGCCGTGCAGGGATTCGGTGCCGAGGCCCACCAGTTGGGTTTCGGCGACGGCGGTGGCGGTGGCGGTGCGGGGGCCGGGGTCGAAGAGGCTGAGCTCGCCGAACATTTCGCCTGGACCGAGGATGGCCAGCAGATTCTCGCGACCGTCATAGCTCGTGCGCCCGAGCTTGACCTTGCCTTCGGTGATGACATAGAGCCGGTCACCCGGGTCGCCCTCGTGGAAAAGAATGTCGCCGCGCTCCATATGCACCGGCGTCATCGTCGAGAGCAGATCGGTCGTCGCCTGCTCATCGAGGCCGGCGAACAGGGGCGAGCGGCGCAGCACGTCGTGGTCCACGAGGGAGAGTCTGCCAGAGCCGCCGACCGCTCCGGCAGGTGTGGTGCCTTGTGCCGCGGCGTCAATCGGTGTGGCGAAGATTTTAGGCGGGGTCCCCGCGAAGTATCGCAGCGAGGGACGAGCGGAGAACTTCGTGGGGTGTCTTAGTCGCCTTGGTCGAGGCCGAGCGCGAAGAGGCGGGTGCTTTGGCCGTGCAGGCCGGCCAGCGTGATCTCGAAGCCCTCCGGGTGCGGGGAGACCTGCGAGATCACGACGCCACCCTTCTCGGCCAGCACGGCGACATGAGGCAGGGCGCCACGCACCGCGGAGCGGGCGAGGATCACGGTACCGTCGGCGAAGCCCAGCCGCGCCACACCCCTCCCAGGCGAGCGGCGGATCGTGCGCACCGGCACCCGGTGCGCCCGCAGATGCGTCAACCGGGTCAGCAGCAGTCCCGCCCGCGCACCGTCGCCTTCCGCAGCCACCGCCGCCAGCCGGGCGCGCAGCTCCTCATCGTCCGGACCGAAAAGATCCTCCCCGTGCACGTCGTATGCCGCCCGCCCACTCGCCCCGCCGCCCCGGCCCTTCCCGGAACGCCGCCGGTGGCTGGAGTCCCCGCGACCGGCGGCTCGCCGCCGGGCCACCTCGACGCTCAGCACACCGAGGGCGAGCCCCACGAGCAGCCAGCCGGTCGAGTCCATAACGCAGTCTCCCAGGACGGCCGTCCGCGCGCCCATCCGCATACTGATGGCGCCCCGAAGCGTGCCTACAGTGGACCCCATGCCGGAGACCGACCTCGCGCTGACCCGTCGGGCGCGGAAGATATATCGCGAGCTCGCCGACTTCTATCCCTATGCCCACTGCGAGCTGGATTTCGAGACTCCGCTCCAGTGGCTTGTCGCGACGATCCTGTCCGCTCAGACCACCGATGTCGGAGTTAACAAGGTCACCCCGATTCTCTTCGCTCGCTATCCCGATGCCGCGGCATATGCCGGCGCCGACCGGGCCGAGATGGAGGCCATCGTCGCCCCGACCGGCTTCTTCCGGGCCAAGACCGATTCCTTGATGAAGCTCGGCGCGGCTCTTGAGGAGCGGTATGGCGGGCAGGTCCCGGCCACGCTGGCCGACCTCGTGACCCTGCCGGGCGTGGGCCGCAAGACGGCAAATGTGGTGCTGGGCAATGCCTTCGGCGTTCCTGGCATCACTGTCGATACCCACTTCGGGCGGCTGGTGCGCCGCTTCGCGTGGACCCAGGAGGAGGATCCGGTCAAGGTGGAGTTGGCCGTCGGCGAACTCTTCCCGAAGCGCGATTGGACGATGCTCTCGCACGTCCTGATCTTCCATGGCCGCCGCATCTGTCACGCCAAACGGCCCGCGTGCGGGGGTTGCCCGGTCGCGCGATTGTGCCCCTCCTATGGCATCGGCGAGACGGACCCGGTGGCCGCGCTGAAGCTGCGCAAGTTCGAGCTCGCCCCAAGTCGGGCGGGCGCCAATCCGGACTTCGGCGTATGAGCGAGGCTCCGGCCTGGTTGCGCGAGTTGCCCGAGCGCGTGGCGCGGCTTGACCCGGCATACTTCCGGGACTTCCAGCCGCCGGCGAACGCGACGCGCCACTCGGCGGTGCTGATGCTCTTCGGTGAGGCGCCGGACGGGAGCACCGATGTGCTGCTCACCGAGCGTGGTTCGCAATTGCGCGCGCACGCCGGGCAGGTCTCCTTCCCCGGTGGCCGCGTTGACCCGGAGGATTCGGGCGCCATCGACGCCGCCTTGCGCGAGGCCGAGGAGGAAGTCGGGGTCGATCCGGCCGGCGTCGAGGTGATCGCCGCGCTGCCCTCCCTATATCTCTCACCCAGCGACAATGTCGTCACCCCCGTCGCAGCGTGGTGGCACACGCCCGTCGAGGTCTTCCCGCTCAGCACCATCGAGGTCGAGCGCGTGCGCCGGGTCCGGTTGGCCGATCTGATCGACCCCGCCAATCGCTTCCTCATCGACACCCCGATCGGCTATGTCAGCCCCGGCTTCGAGGTGGCCGACCTCTATGTCTGGGGGTTCACCGCCAAACTGCTCGACGTCACGCTCGAGTTGGCCGGCCTGATGACGCCTTGGGATGAGTCGGTGCGCCGGGACCTCCCGCCGCAGATGTGGCGCCGCTGACGGTTCGCCGCGAGGCTCAGAGGCTGGACTTGACCGCTTCGACGGTCTTCTGCGCCTCGGTGATTGCCTGCTCGGGCTTGGGCTTTGCCTTGCTGACGGCCTTCTTGCCGAGCAGGCCGAGGATCGCGGCGACGAGGAAAAGCAGGCCGGTGACGATGGCGTAGCTCGCCGACAGCGGCAGCCAGATGTCGAGGACGTAGGCCAGGGTGTGGAAGAGGAAGATCAGCCCGAGCAGCGCCACGAAGCCGGCGGCGCCGAGCATCCCGGCGCCTTTGCCGGCGACCTTGAGCCCGCCGGTGACTTCGGCCTTGGCCAGTTCGATCTCGGAGCGCACCAAGGTTGAGACGTCACGGCTCGCATCGGCGACCAACTGCCCGATCGTGCGCGCCCCGTCGATGTCCGGGCGCCGGTTGTCCAAAGGTGCGCTTCCCACGGCGCTCACGATAGCGGGTCGGGGTGGGTCGCCGGACCGGAGACGGCCAGGCCGCTGTCGGCATACACATCGGGTATGCCGTCCCCATCCTCATCGCGCGACTCCCGCGCCTCCTGTTCGCGATAGCGGGCATTGCGCGGGACGAGCACGAGGGCGGCGAGCATGGCAGCGATGAGGGAGCCCATGAGGACGGCCAGCTTGACGTGGTCGTCGCGGTCACTGCCCGCGCCATACGCCAACTCGCCGATGAGCAGGGAGACGGTGAAGCCGATGCCCGTCAGGAAGCTCAAGCCCACGACATCGAGCCAGCCAAGATCGGGGTCGAGGTCGGCCTTGGTGAAGCGGGCGGTGAGATAGGTGGCGCCTAAGACACCGACGATCTTGCCGAGGACGAGGCCGCAGATAACGCCCAGGGCGACCGGGTCGGCCCAGGTTTCGCCGAAGCCGCCGCCGACAACCCGCACGCCGGCGGCGAAGAAGGCGAACACGGGCACGGCCAGGCCGGCTGAGATGGGCCGCATCCGGTGCTCGAAGACGTGCGCGACATCGGTCTCGCGATCGTGGACGCTGATGGCGGGGACGCTGGCGCGCGGTTTGACCGGGACGACGAGTCCGAGGAGCACACCGGCCACCGTCGCGTGCACGCCGGAGGCGTGGACCAGGCCCCAGGTCGCAGCCGCGAGGGGCACGAGCAGCCAGGCGTGCGTGATCCGGCGTTGCGTCAGGAAGGCGAAGGCCGCGAGGGGGATCACGGACAGCAACAGCGGGGTGGCGTTGAAGTCGCTGGTGTAGCCGATCGCGATGATGACGATGGCGATCAGGTCGTCCACGACGGCGAGCGTCAAGAGGAAGGAGCGCAAGGCCGCGGGTAGGTGCGAGCCGAGAACCGCCAGGACGGCCAGCGCGAAGGCAATATCGGTCGCGGCCGGGATGGCCCAGCCGCGCAGGGCATCCCCGGTGCCGCCAGCCAGACGCGCGACGGTGAGGAAGACGAGCGCGGGGACGACCACTCCGCATATGGCAGCGACGATCGGCACAGCGGCGCGCTTCGGGTCGCGCAGATCCCCGACAAGGAACTCGCGTTTGAGTTCCAGCCCGGCGACGAAGAAGAAGATCGCGAGCAGGCCGTCGGCCGCCCAATGCCCGAGGCTGAGGCGCAAGTGGCCCCAATCGGTGCCGACCTTTAGGTCGCGGAGGGCGACATACGACTCGTGCCACGGGCTGTTCGCCCACAGGAGGGCAAGGACCGCGGCGCCGAGCAGCAGCGCGCCGCCGACGGTTTCGGTGCGCAGCGCGGCCTTGAGGGCGGTGGCCTCGGGCCAGGAGGGACGCGACAGGATGCGTCCGCGGCCGGGTGGGATCGTCATAGGAGTCCTTCGGGGTCGCTCGAACTGATTCGCCGACCAGGCTTCCCGGCACTCCTTGGGCTTATTTTACCGTGGGCCAGCGGGCGGTCCGACCGTCGCCGGTCCGGGGCAAACCGGGGAGGAAACCGGTAGCCCGTGTCTGGACAGGGTTCGTAGGTTGGTGCCATGTCTGTCGCTGATGCGGACAGTAGCGGTTCTCGACGAACTGCGTCGCCTGTGGAATGTGGTGTCCGAGCACGAGATTCGACCGTCCGGTCGGCTACTCGTTGACGAATTGCAGGGTCACTTCGCCAGCCCGCCACACGAAATGGCCGTGCTCACCGAGGCGGTCCCGAACCATCGCTATGTCGATTTCGATATCGCGCTGCAAGAGGTCGCCGAGCGCGATGCCGACCATCGAGCGATCGGCGTCGGGGGCGGCGAGGCGCGCTACCACCACAACCTCACCGACATGATCCAGCCGCCCGGCGTGGGCTATGGCGCTCGCTTCCCCATCGCCCAAGTCGATCTGATGAATGTCGCCACGGGCCCAGACACCGACCGAGCTGCCATCGCCTTCGGCCTGCGCCTGTTCCGGTATGCCGACACGCCCGTCGCCGTGCTGCTGCGCCGGGGGAATCCGTCACACGGGCGCCCGAGCGGGACCCTGGAGCTGCTGTGCTCAGATCGTGAGGTGGCGGCACAGCTGCTTGAGGAATTGCGCGAATTGTCGTTGTCGCGCAGCGTGCTTCGCGGCCAGGTCATCTCCCTGGCGTATTCAGGCTATGAGCAGAGCGAAGAGGGGCTGACCTTCGTTCGGCGGCCCGAATTGCCGGCCGATCACGTCATCTTGCCGCCCGGCGTCCTGGACCGGGTCGTCGACCATGTCGTCGGGATCGCCGAGCATGCAGAGGTCCTGGCGCGGCACGGCCAACATCTCAAACGCGGCGTCCTGCTGTTCGGGCCACCCGGCTCGGGCAAGACGCACACGGTGCGCCACCTGCTCAGCGTGACCCCACGGCATACGGTCGTGCTCCTGGCGGGCGACACCCTGCGCTTCGTCGGGCTCGCGGCGAAATTGGCGCGCGCGATGCAGCCGGCCGTCGTTGTCTTGGAAGACTGCGACCTGATCGCCGAGGATCGCGACCTCTATCACGGGGCCAAGCCGCTGCTCTTCGAGGTCCTCGACGCTATGGACGGCCTGGACGCCGATGCCGATGTCACTTTCCTGCTCACGACCAACCGGGTCGATGCGATGGAGCGGGCGTTGTCGCAGCGGCCAGGGCGCGTGGATTTGGCGGTGGAGGTGCCGCTGCCCGATGCCGCGGGCCGGTTGGCGCTGCTGCGGCTCTATGCCCCGCCCGGCGCCTTCTCCGACGAGGCGCTTGCCGAGACAGCCGGTCGGATCGAGGGCACCACCGCATCGTTCAGCAAGGAGTTGATGCGGCGAGCCGTGCTTCTGGCGGCGAAGGCGGGCGAGGAGCCAGCCGATGCGCACCTGCGATCGGCCACCGACGTCATTCTCGCCGACGGCGAGCGCCTGTCGCGGGCGCTGCTCGGGGTCCGCGACGCTGACGCCGCCGACGAGAACTGACAAGCGGCGTCAGGCGGTGTGCGCGTGCGCCCCGAGCAATCGATGCGCGGCGTCGTCGTCGACGGAATCGAAGAAGTCGCCGACGACATCCTCGAGTTGGTCGAGTGAGTCGGCGGCGAAGAGCACCGACTGGTAGGTCGTGATGTCGTAGGGAATGGTCGCCATCTGTTCCAGGTCGAGCGGGCGAATCTCCATGTGCGAGAAGGCATCCATCTCGCCATAGGAGGACAGGATGCCGGCGCCATAGGCCTTCAGCACGTCGGCCTCCCACATCACGCCAAACTCCATGCTGAACCAGAAGACATCCGCGACGACCTTGACGGCCTCATCGGACTCCAGCCGGCGGGTGGCGCGCCCGGCCGCCTCGGTCAGCCGGGCGAAGCGCGGCGAGGCGAGCTGATTCGCGTGCCCGATGACCTCGTGGATGATGTCTGGCTCGGGGGTGTAAAGCGGCTGGCTCGGGTGGCGGAGGTACTGCGTGGAGTGAAAGACCCGATCGCCGAGCGAGCCATAGAAGTCGCGCAGCCCGACCAAGCCGGGGGCACAGACATACGACCAGCCGGTCAAGGAGTGCAGCGCCTCGGTGACCTCGCCGAGTTGGGGCACCCGGTCGGTCGGCAGGCGCAGGGCGGCCTTGCCTCGAAGGTATTCGGTGTGGGCATAGCGCTCGTGCTTCGGCGCCAGCTCGGTGCTGGCGACCGCCCACACCTCGTCCTCGGCGGAGGTATAGGTGATGAGCGGGACCGGGGTGCCGGGTTGCCAGGCGAGCGCGGCGGCGGCGATCTCGCCGCGGCGGCTGCGGTATGCCGGGTCGTTCAGCCCGGGGTGATCCGCACCCAAGTGCACCTCGACGGTGCCGTCGGCGCGGGTGGTGACGGGTGAGTACAGCTGGCCTTCTTCGAACATCTCGGCCCCCTTTCGCCTCGCGACGCCGATGTCGTGAGGTGCCTTCCAGGGAACCAGAAAGCCGGGGTTCGTGGCTAGTGTGCTCGCTCATGTGCCGCAAATGTCGCACTATTGCGCACAGCAAAGCGGCCGAGAGTGAACAGATTGTCCACTCTCGGCCGCTCTCCTGCGTGAGGCGTCAGGGTCAGTCGCCGAGGCCCTGCTTGATGGCGTTCATCACCGTCGAGTCCGCGAGCGTCGTCACATCGCCGACCTCGCGGCCCTCGGCCACGTCCTTGAGCAGGCGGCGCATGATCTTGCCGGAGCGGGTCTTGGGCAGTTCCGAGACGATCATGATCGTGCGCGGCTTGGCGATCGGGCCGATCTCCTTCGCGACGTGATTGCGCAATTCCTTGACGAGGTCGACGCCCTCGCCGATCTCGTCAGCCTCCTCGATGTGCTCCTGGCGCAGGATGACGAAGGCGACGACCGCTTGACCGGTGGTCTCGTCGCTGGCCCCGACGACCGCCGCTTCGGCGACCTTTGGGTGGCTGACGAGTGCCGACTCGATTTCCGCGGTGGAGAGGCGGTGGCCGGAGACATTCATGACGTCATCGACCCGGCCGAGCAGCCAGATGTTGCCGTCGGCGTCATACTTCGCGCCATCGCCGGCGAAGTAGTACTTCTCGCCGAAGCGGCTCCAGTAGGTGTCCTGGTAACGCTGCGGGTCGCCCCAAATGCCGCGCAGCATGGACGGCCACGGCTTGGTGAGGACGAGGTAACCGACCTTCTCGGCCTCGGTGAACGGCATACCCTCGTCGTCGAGAATCTCGGCGCTGATGCCGGGGATGGGCTTTTGGGCTGAGCCGGGCTCCAGAGTGGTCACGCCGGGCAGCGGCGAGATCATGATCGCGCCGGTCTCGGTCTGCCACCAGGTGTCGACGATCGGGCAGCGGTCGCCGCCGATGTACTTTCGGTACCACAGCCACGCCTCGGGGTTGATCGGCTCGCCGACCGAGCCCAGCAGGCGCAGCGATGACATATCGAACTTCGCCGGGATGTCGTGCCCCCACTTCATGAAGGTGCGCACGGCGGTGGGTGCGGTGTACAGGATCGTCACCTTGTACTTTTCGATGATTTCCCACCACCGGCCCTGGTGCGGGGTGTCGGGTGTGCCCTCATACATCACCTGCGTCGCGCCATTGGCGAGCGGACCGTAGACGATGTACGAGTGGCCGGTGACCCACCCGATGTCGGCGGTGCACCAATACACATCGGACTCCGGATGCACATCGTGCACAACGGAATTCGTGTAGGCGCACTGCGTCAGGAAGCCGCCGGTCGTGTGGAAGATGCCCTTGGGCTTCCCGGTCGTGCCGGAGGTGTAAAGGATGAACAGCGGGTGCTCGCTGTCGTGCGGTTGCGCCTCGTGGGTCTCACTGGCCGCGTCCAGCAGATCCGACCACCACAGGTCCCGACCCTCGGTCCACGGGGTGTCCTGGCCGGTGCGCTTGACGACGACGACCTTCTCGACGGTCGTTTCGGCGTGGTCCAGGGCGGCATCCACGGCCGGCTTGAGAGCGCTCGGGGCGCCGCGGCGATAGCCGCCGTCCGCCGTGATGACGATCTTGCAGGAGGCGTCATTGATGCGGGTGTTGAGCGCCTCGGCGGAGAAGCCGCCGAAGACGACCGAGTGCGGTGCGCCGATGCGGGCGCAAGCGAGCATCGCGACGACCGCCTCGGGGATCATCGGCAGGTAGATCGCGACCGTGTCGCCCTTGCCAACTCCCAAGGCCCCCAAGGCATTTGCGGCCTTCGACACCTCACGCTGCAGGTCGGCATAGGTGATGGTTCGGGTGTCACCCGGCTCACCCTCGAAGTGAATCGCGACCCGGTCGCCATTGCCCGCCTCGACGTGCCGGTCGACGCAGTTGTATGCCGCATTCAGTTCCCCGCCGACGTACCACTTGGCGAAGGGCGCGTCCGACCAGTCGAGGGTCTGGCCGAAGTCGGTCGCCCAAGTGATCCGCTCGCGGGCCTGCGCGGCCCAGAAGCCCTCGTGGTCGGCGTCAGCATCGGCATACATCTGCGCGGTGCCATTAGCCTGCGCCGTGAAGGCCGGGTCCGGCGGGAAGGTGGGATGGCTGGCCGACAGGCTCTCGTCGCTCGACACGTGGGCTCCTCCTTGAGACGTGGTGTTGCCTTCCACCTTCCCAGGCGGGGGCCCGGCGCTTCAACCGGGTCCGTATGCCGCTCGGCAGGCGGGTTCGTCTCGGCGCTGAGCGGTCCCGCCCGGAGCCGGACGGTGCTGGCCCGGTGCGTTGGGGTTGTTTCGTTTCGATATTGACTAGGCCCTTCCGGTAGCCGCACGGATGCATCCGCGCCACGATGGGCCGATGACGCGTCGTCAACTGCTCGCGATGCTTGCCCTGGTCAGCGCCCCCTTGGCGGGCTGCGGCGTGACACGAGGGGACGACAGCGGCCCGCCACGCCTGCGAATGATGATCCCCAACCGGCCGGGCGGTGGCTACGACCTGACCGGACGCGCCGCCGTGGCGACGATGGAGGACACGGAGCTGACCAAGCGCTTCGAGGTCTTCAATGTCACGGGCGCGAGCGGCACCGTCGCGATGGCGCGCCTGATGAATGAAAAGGGCGCCGAAGACCTGCTGATGACGATGGGGCTCGGCGTCGTCGGCGCGCTCTACACGAACAAGACAAAGTACAAACTCACGGATGCGACGCCGATCGCCCGGCTCATCGAGGAGTCGGAAGGCGTTGCGGTGCCGGCGGATTCGCCATACACGTCCATCGACGACCTGATCGCCGACTGGAAGAAGGACCCCGGCGGACTCACGGTGGGCGGCGGCTCGTCGCCGGGCGGACCCGACCACCTATTCCCCATGGAACTCGCGCGCGCGGTCGGCATCAAAGCCACCGAGGTCAACTACACGCCCTATGACGGTGGCGGCGATCTGCTGGCGGCCCTCCTCGGCTCAAAACTCGACATGGCCACCTCCGGACTTGGTGAGTTCACCGAGCAGATCAAGGAGGGCAAGATCAAAGTCCTCGCTGTCTCGGGGGAGAAGAAGATCACCGGCGTGGACGCGCCGACGCTCCAGGAAGCCGGCATCGATCTGGTCTTCATCAACTGGCGAGGCGTCCTTGCGCCGCCCGGCGTCAGCGCGGAGACCGCAACCACTTTCATCACCCTCCTGACCGAGATGCACGCCACGCCGGAGTGGAAAGAGGTTCTGCGCCAGAAGGATTGGACGGACGCTTTCATGACGGGTGAGGAGTTCGGCAGTTTCCTGAAGGACCAGGACAACCGGGTTGCGACAACGCTGAAGGAGTTGGGGTTGGTATGACGGACTCACCCGTGATCCGAGAGGGTGCGCCCGCCCCGGATGCTCCCGATGCCGCCGCGGCGGGTCCTGATAGGGCGCAGCTCGGGCTGGCCGCACTCGTGGCGGCGGTCGGGATCTTCTGCATCGCGGGGACGTGGAATGTCCAAGCCGGCTTCTCTGGCGTCGACCCGCTCGGGCCGCGCTTCCTGCCCCGGGTGGTGGGCCTGGCGCTGATCGTGCTGGCCGTCCTTTTGGCGGTTGCCACCCTGCGCGGTGATCGCGGCGAGGCCGAGGAGGGCGAGGATGTCGACCTCTCGCACAAGCCGGACTGGATGACGGTGGCCCAATTAGCAGGCATCTTCGCGCTGAATATCGCGCTCGTTGATTTCCTGGGCTGGGCGATCACCGGCGCGCTGCTCTTCGCGGGTGTCGCGCGGGTGCTCGGCAGCCGGACGTGGATCCGGGATCTCATCATCGGTGCGGTGCTCTCGGTCGGATCGTTCTATGCGTTCTACGTCGGGCTCGGCGTGCCGATCCCGCCCGGCATCCTGGACGGGATCCTCTGACATGGACGCACTCAATGGCCTGATGGATGGCTTCGCCACCGCGCTGACGCCGATGAACCTGCTGTATGCCTGCATCGGCGTCATCCTCGGCACCGCCGTCGGCGTGCTGCCCGGCATCGGCCCCGCGATGACCGTGGCCCTCCTGCTGCCGATCACCTACAACGTCGAGCCGGCCAGTGCCTTCATCATGTTCGCCGGAATCTATTACGGCGGCATGTATGGCGGCTCGACCACCTCGATCTTGCTCAACACCCCCGGTGAATCCTCCTCTGTCATAACGGCTTTGGAGGGCAACAAGATGGCCAAGGCGGGTCGCGCCGCTCAGGCATTGGCCACTGCGGCGATCGGCTCGTTCGTGGCCGGCTCGATCGGCACCGCGCTGCTGGTGGCCTTCGCTCCGTCGATCGCCAATCTCGCCGTCAAGCTCGGCGCACCGTCCTATTTCGCCATCATGCTGCTCGCCCTCGTCGCCGTCACCGCGGTGCTCGGCGCTTCCAAGCTGCGCGGCTTCATCGCTCTGTTCCTGGGACTTGCGATCGGACTGGTGGGGATCGACGGACTGACGGGACAGAACCGGCTGACCCTCGGCATACCCCTGCTCTCGGATGGCATCGACATCGTCGTGATCGCGGTCGCGATCTTCGCGATCGGCGAGGCCCTCTGGGTCGCGGCGCATTTGCGTCGCCGGCCGGTCGAGGTGATCCCGGTCGGCCGCCCGTGGATGGGCAAAGAAGACTGGAAACGGTCGTGGATGCCCTGGCTTCGGGGCACGGCCTATGGCTTCCCGTTCGGTGCCCTGCCCGCGGGTGGCGCGGAACTGCCGACCTTCTTGTCCTATGTCACCGAACGCAAGCTGGCCAAGAAGCCGGAGGAGTTCGGGCATGGTGCGATCGAAGGCGTCGCCGGGCCGGAGGCCGCCAATAACGCCTCGGCCGCAGGGACGCTCGTGCCTATGTTGAGCCTGGGTCTGCCGACCAATGCGACCGCGGCGGTCATGCTCGCGGCCATGACCGGCTATGGAATCCAGCCTGGCCCAGCGCTTTTCGAGGAACACGGTGACCTCGTGTGGGCGCTCATCGCGAGCCTGTTCATCGGCAACCTGCTGCTGCTCGTGCTGAACCTGCCGCTCGCGCCGCTGTGGGCGAAGCTGCTGCGCACGCCACGGCCATACCTCTATGCGGGGATCCTCTTCTTCGCCAGCCTCGGTGCGTATGCCGTGAACCTCCAGTGGTTCGACCTGGCCCTGCTGCTCTTCTTCGGCCTGTTGGGACTGCTGATGCGTCGCTTCGGGTTGCCGACGCTGCCGCTGATCATCGGCGTCATCCTCGGGCCTCGGCTGGAGATTCAGTTGCGTCAGGCACTCCAGCTCGGCGAGGGTCAGTGGAGCACGCTCTTCTCGGAGCCCGTTGCCGTGATCGTGTATGTCGTGATCGTCCTGCTCTTCGCCGCCCCTTACCTCACCCGGCTGGTCCGCCGCACTCCCCAGGAGGCCTGATGGTCATCGTCGTTGCCTACACCCCCGATTCGTCCGGCGAGGCAGCCCTGGCCTATGGCATCGCCGAGGCGAAGCGGCGCGATGCCAAGATCGTCGTCGTCAACGCGACTCGGGGGGATGCCCTCGTCGATCCGCGCTTTGCCGGCGAATCGGCTGTCGGGACAGTGGATTCCGAACTTGCCTCGATGGACCACGAGATCACCCAACCGATCGGTCCGGATGTCTCGGACCTGATCATTTCGGAGGTCGAGCGCACCGGTGCCGGCTACCTCGTGGTCGGCCTGCGCCACCGCACGCCCGTGGGCAAACTCATCATGGGCAGCGTCTCCCAGCGGCTGCTCCTCGACTCGCCCGTCCCCGTCTTCGCCGTCCGCCCGCCTCGCGACTGAAGCGTGTCACCCGTCATGATGGCGCGCTGGCCCGTCACCTGACTGGCGCTGGCCCGTCACCTAACCTCTGCTAGCACCAGTTAGGTGACTGGCACCAGGTTGCAACCTGTGTTCAGTCACCCAACGTGTGTTAGCAGAGGTTAGGAAACCCCGGCCCGCCGCTCACCTCACCAGGCGTGGGCGACGTCGATGACGAGGCGGCTGGAGGTGGCGTCGGTCAGGGTGAAGACGCGGAAGGGCAGGCGGGCCCGGACGCCGAGGCCGAGGTCGCTATAGCCCTCATACGACCCGAGCCAGCGGACCTGCCGGAAGGTCTGGTAGCCACTGACATTCACGACCTCCTTGGGGTTGGCCGGCTGGTAGGCCGGTGAGCCGTCGGGGTTGTATGCCGGTGCGTTGACCGTGATCTGCAGCTTCGCCCCGCCGCGGATCGAAACCGCGGCGCCCGATCCGGGCTGGGTGAGTTGGGAGACGTACTCGACCCGGTAGCCAGCCGGCTTGCCGCGCAGATCGACGACGAGCCGGTCGAAGCACGCGTGCCGTCCGGCGCGCACGTTGCTCATCGGTCCGGCCACCATGGTGGATTTTGTCTTCGGCAGCGATCCCCAGGTGATCGAGCAGGCCGAGTCGGCCGACGGTATTGCTGTGCGCGTCGGAGTCGCCTGCGCTGACGCGGCGACCCCCGTCGCTGCCAGCGCGGTGACAGCCAGGATGGTGGTGGTGCGGACGGTCTTCATGGGGTGCTCCTTCGGCTTTCGGTGACTGCTGCGGACACCTTCTCCACGCGCGACCGGGGCGGACGGTTGACGTTCCCCACGGCATACGCATGAGCACAAAGAACGGCGGGCCCGCGCATGGTGCGCGGGCCCGCAGCGGGTGGAGCGGGGCGACTCAGTGCTCGAGCGCCTCGGCCACACCATGACCGGTGAGGGAGCGGACCTCCATCTCGGCATACTTCCCGGCATCGAATTCCTTGCTCGTCACAGAGCCCAGCCAGCCGAGGAAGAAGGCGAGCGGGATCGAGATGAGCCCGGGGTTGTCGAGCGGGAACCAGTGGAAGTCGATCGACGGGTCGGTGATCATCGAGGCAGACAGGCCAGTCTTGGGGTCGGCAGGCTTGCCGGAGACGACCGGGCTGAAGAAGATCAGAATGATCGAGGACAGCAGGCCGCCATAAATCGACCACAGCGCGCCGCGGGTGTTGAAGCGCTTCCAGAACAGGCTGTAGAGGATCGTTGGCAGGTTGGCCGAGGCCGCCACCGCGAAGGCCAGCGCGACGAGGAAGGCGATGTTCTGGCTCTTGGCGAACATGCCGCCGAAGATGGCCACCGCGCCGATCGCCAGGGCCGCGATCCGGGCCACCCGAACCTCGGCCTCCTGGGTGGTCTTGCCCTTCTTGAAGACCTCCTTGTAGAGGTCGTGGGCGAAGGTCGCGCTGGAGGTGATCGTCAGGCCCGCGACCACCGCGAGGATGGTGGCGAAGGCGATACCGGCCACGACCCCGAGCAGCACCGAGCCGCCCAGTTCGTAGGCCAGCAGCGGCGCGGCCGCATTCGCCTTGCCTGGGGCGGCGGCGATCTTGTCCGGTCCCACCAGGGCGCCGGCGCCGAAGCCGATGGTCAGGGTCAGTAGGTAGAAGCCACCGATGAGCCAGATGGCCCACTCGACCGACTTGCGAGCCTGCTTGCTCGTGGGCACCGTGTAGAAGCGCTGCAGCACGTGCGGCAGACCGGCGGTGCCCAGGACCAGGGCGAGCGAGAGCGAGATGAAGTCGATCTTGGTCGTCATGTTGAGGCCGTACTTCAGGCCCGGGGTGAGCAGGTGCTCGGCATTGGCGGCGGTCTTGGCGTTCGCCGAGGCCGCAGTGGTGTCGACCGCTCCCTGGAAGAGGCTGGAGATGTTGAAGCCGTACTTGGCCAGCACCCAGACCGACATGATGAAGGCGGCGAAGATCAGCAGGATCGCCTTGATGATCTGCACCCAGGTGGTGCCCTTCATACCGCCGATCAGCACGTAGAGGACCATCACGACGCCGACCACGGCGATGACCAGGTTCTGTGCTGCCTCGCCGGAGACGCCGAGCAGCAGCGAGACCAGGCCACCGGCACCGGCCATCTGCGCGAGCAGGTAGAAGAAGGAGACAGCCAGGACCGAGCAGGAGACGGCGATCCGGACCGGGCGCTGCCGCAGCCGGTAGGACAGCACGTCGGCCATCGTGAACCGGCCGGTGTTGCGCATCAGTTCCGCAACCAGCAGCAGGGCGACGAGCCAGGCGACCAGGAAGCCGATGGAGTAGAGGAAGCCGTCATAGCCCTGCAGGGCGATGGCGCCGGCGATGCCGAGGAAGGAGGCAGCCGAGAGGTAGTCGCCGGCGATGGCGATGCCGTTCTGCTTGCCGGAGAAGGCACCCCCAGCCGTGTAGTACTCGCCGGCGGTCTTCTTGCCGGCGGCGACCTTGATGACGATGCCGAGGGTGACGGCGACGAAGATCGCGAAGATCGCGATGTTCAGCGTCGGGGAGCCGTACTTCGCGGTCTCCGCCGTGACCAGGTTGATCATGCTCACGTCAGTGCTCCGTTCCACCGTCGAGGCGCCGGCCGATGGCGTCGGCGAGCGGGTCGAACTGTCGGTTTGCCCACCGGGCGTAGATGAACGTGATCACGAAGGTCGTCACGAACTGACCGAGGCCGAAGATCAGACCGATCGTGATATTGCCGAAAACCTTGGTGCCCATGAACTTTGGCGCGAAGATCGACAGCAGGACGTAAAGGAAGTACCACGCGAGGAAGAAGGCCGTGGTCGGGAAGACGAAGCTGCGGAACTTCTTCCGGAGCGTCTGGAACTCTTCGCTCGCCTGGACGGCTTGGTACGCCTCGCTCGTGGTGGTTGGGTTGACGCTCACGCGAATCCACCTTCGTGCTGACGCGGCGAGCCCCATTGCCCACCGGCTGTGAACTCACCTTTTATGACGCTCGCCGGTGCGCGCCATCTCGCCGCGCCTCCTCGCGCCGGGCGGGTGAGGTGATTCGGTGGGCGGGTCCGCCCGCTGCGCTGAGCGGTCGCCCTGGCGCGACGAACGGCGCGGCCAGGGGATCCCCCCTGGCCAGTCAGTCGAGTAGTGGGGGTGCGACGGAGCGGTATGTGTGGCCGGTGGGCGTGGTCACCTCGGTCACGTGGGTATGAGGTCCGGCTGCGTGCTCTGGCTGCGCTTCGAGGAGTTGGGTGGTGAAGCCGGGGAGTTCTTTGGTGTAGTTGCATCGGGCGCAGAGACCTTGGCCGTTGTGCAGTGAAGTGGGTCCGCCCTCGGCGACTGGTTGGATGTGGTCGGCGTGGCGGATGGTGGCGTCGCAGTATGGCGTGCGGCACCGGTCGTCGCGCAGGATCAGGGCGGCGCGCAGTCGCGGTGGGAAGAGCCGTGCGGTGGCGTCGAGGGCGAGGAGGTCGCGGCCGTCCGGGCTGGTGAAGACCCGGGTGAGGAAGACCTGCGCCGGATCAGCTACTCGATTTCTATCCGGATGCCCTGCGCACGGAGGGGACGAATCGTGTTGGGGTGGCATGGTTCTCGCGGCGCCTGGTGGTTCGCACCCGTGGAGGAGGAGTCGTCTGGCGAGTGCGGCGGGGAGTATGCCGTGGCCGGGGATCCGGGCGGGTGTCTCGGCGCTCCGCGGCCCACGCCTTGTGGCGGGCGCCGGGATCGGGTGGGCGCTGTCGCTGTCTGATGGGTGCGCCTGGGTGCCGCCGAACTTTGGGGTCTGGCCGGCCGCGGTGTTCTCGTCGCCCGTCGTGGTCGCCTCAGTGGCGGTGGAGTCGGTGGTCGTTATGTCGGTGTTGGCGGGTTCGGTCGCGAAGAGGCTTTCGGCGGGCATGACGAGGTTGAGGGCGACGGGGCAGGCTTGGCCGGGGGTCAACCCTGACAGCCAGCGCAGCGCGGCGTCGGCCATGACCTGGGTGTGGGTCCGCTCAGCGAGCGGGTCAGCGGGAGTCTCACCGTCGTCGGTTTCGTGGTGGCCGGCGACGACGGCGGTGGCGTGCCGGTGCAAGGCGGCATACGCGCTGACGATCCCGGTCAATGGTCCGAAGATCGACAGGTACGCCATCCCGTCGGGTGCGGGCCGGGTCCACACACCCCGTTCCGACATTGCGCGTTCGTGTTTGGCCACGACAGCGGCGGGGTCGAGTTCCGCGGCGTACCGGGCGGCGGCACCGGTGAGTTGTTTCAGACTCGATGTCGCGAGCCGTGGCGCGATCAACTCATCCACCCGGGCCCGCAGCTCGGGATTGAGGACGTTGGTTTCGCGGACGATCGCGGTGGCGGACCGTTCGTCGATGATCCCGGCGGTGAGCGCGGCTCGCGTGTGCGGCATCCCGGGTAATGCCCGCGCGAGTCCGAGGTGCCGGTCGGCGGTGGCGGGGGAGCAGCGGCGGGCGAGCGCGATCTGTGGCGCGATGGAGGATCGGGCTTTCGGCAGCGAGGCCCGGTTCGCGAGCGCCTCCCGCACCGTCGCCCGCCCGAAATGAGCGGTCGCACGAGCCTGCGCGGCCGCGATCGCACCCATGACCTGCTCCAGCCCGGCGATGAGGTCGATCAATTCCGCCAGTCCCAACTCGGAACCGGGGTTGTCCTCCGGTGCAAGGGTGGCGAGCCAGTCGACGAGGTCTCGCACCGCCGTGACCGGTGAGGCATGACTGGCTGGCTGGTCGCATCACCGCGGCTCCTTCGCGGCGAGTGCCCACGAGTCCCGCTCGTCGGCCTCGTCCACGTCATCCCAGCCGAGCTCGTCCTGCCACGCCTCAAAATCGGCGACCAACTCCTCGACATCCAGCGGCGGCCACCACGCGTCATCAAGTGGAGTTAACCCCTGACACCCGCCCGCCATGCGCAGTCCGGCAGCGGGCCCGAGGGGCCCGCCTGTGGGGTGCTGCGCCATCGCCGTCATCTTCAAATGGTACACCAGTTCGATTCGAGATGCGAGATCAGAGGGGCCGAAAATTATTGATGGACAACGGAATCCACGGATAACTGGAGCACGTCCGTGGCCATGGATCGTGGCCAGCCCGCCGTGCGCAACGTGCAAGCACGGCCACGTTCGTGACCCGACTTGACACGCGGCATACGCCCTCGGCAGACGGCGGGCGCGTGATCACGGGGGCAGTAGCGACTCGGGGGTATGCAGGCGGTTCAGGGTCCGGTTGGTATGCGGGGGGCGCCGGGAGGGGGTGAGTCGGGAGACGATCACCATGGTCGCGAAGGCCAGCGGGGCGGTCCAGGCGGCGGGGCGGGCGACGAGCGCGGCCAGCCACCCGTCGCCCGGGTCGACGCGCAGGAAGGCACCGGCCAGGCTGATCAGGGCGCAGAGCGTGCCGACGCCCAGCCCCGCAGCGGCGCCGACGGTGGTGAGCCGAGGCCACCAGACGCCGAGGACGAGCAGCGGGGCGAAGGTCGACGCGGCGACCGCAAAGGCCAGCGTGACTGTTGTGGCGAGGCCGAGCGGTTCGAGCAGCCGCGACAACACAAAAGGCAGAAGCACCGCAATGGCGGTCGCCAGACGATAGGTCGCCGCGCCCCGGGCATCCTCGCCGGACCGGCGGGCAATCAGTGGTCGAAGCACATCCTGATCGATGACGCCGGCCACCGAGACGATCAGGCCGGAGGTGGTGCTGAGTAAAGCCGCGAACGCCCCGCCGGCAAGCATCGCCGTGAGCACCGTCTCAAGCAGTCCGTCGGTCATCGCGCCGGGGAGTTGGAGGGCCATGGTGTCGAGGCGGGAGCCCGGCGCGAGGCGCGGCAATTCCAGGCGACCCAGGGCGCCATAGATCGGCGGGAAGAGATAGAAGACCGCGAGCAGGCCGATGACACCGACGGTGGTCCGGCGTGCGTCGCGGCCGTCGGGATTGGTGTAGAAGCGGACGAGCACGTGCGGCAGCCCCATCGTCCCCAAGCAGAGCGCGAGCATGGTGCTGTATGTCGTGTAGAGACCGACCGGGTCGGTGCTCGGGATCGCCCAGTCGCCGAAGTCGACGGACCCGACATCGCCGCGGCTCCAGATCGCGAGCAGGACGAAAGCGGGGATGGCGATCGCGGTCAGCTTGATCCAGTACTGCATCGCCTGGACCAGCGTGATCGAGCGCATCCCGCCGGCGGCCACGGCGAGGAAGACGACCACGGCGACGACCGCCGATCCGACCCAGGTCGGCCAGCCGGTGGCCTGCCGCAGCGCCAGGCCAGCGCCTTGGACTTGGGGCAAGACATAGAGGATGCCGATGCCGATGATCAGCAGCGAGGCGAAGGCGCGCAGGGCTCGCGATTCCAGCCGCAATTCGGTGAAATCGGAGAGCGTGTAGGCGCCTGACCTCCGCAGAGGTGCCGCGATGAGGACGAGCAGGACGAGATAGCCGACCGTATAGCCGATCGGGAACCACAAGATGTCGATGCCGCTTTGCCAGATCAGACCCGCAACGCCGAGAAAGGATGCGGCGGAAAGGTATTCACCCGCGATGGCGCTGGCGTTGCGCCGCGGGGTGATGGCGCGGCCGGCGACATAAAAGTCTGAGGTGGCGCGCGACATACGCAGCCCCAGGGATCCGACGCTAACGGTCGCCAGGCAGACCGCAGCGATCGCGAGCAGGCTCGCGAGCTGCATCAGCCGCGCCCGATCACATCGACGAAATCCGCCTCCAGTCGCTCGCTGGCCCGCACATAGAAGCGGGCCAGCAGCACGATCGCCGGATAGACCAACACCCCCAACGTGACCCACGGCAGCGGCAGCGGACCAACCTGCATCGACCGGGTCTGCGGCACGATGGCGAAGAGAATCGGCAAGCTCCCCAACAGCAGGACGGTCAACATCAACAGGCTTGCGGCGAGCCGCAATTGGGCTCGCATCAGCCCGCGGACGTAGATATCACCAAGGGCGGTCTGGTCGCTGAGTTCGTCTGCGACGGCGCGGGCGATATGCCGTGGTGCACTGCGGCGAGATGCCGTCACCCGCACCCGCTCCGAGGCGGGGCGCTGCGCCGGACTCATGACCCGGTGGGGCGGGTGAGGAGTTGCTGGCGCAGCTCGCGCATATGCCGGCGGCTGACCGGCAGATCGGTGTCGCCGACGCGCACCGAGGCTTTCCCGTGGTCCATGCGCACCTGGGTGACGTGCTTCAGCGAGATCAGTGTGCTGCGGTGTATGCGGACGAAACCCGCTGCTGCCCAACGCTCTTCGAGCGTGTTCAGGGGTATGCGGACCAGGTGCGATCCGGTGTCGGTATGCAGCCGGACATAGTCCCCATGTGCCTGGACGTAGCGAATGTCGCGGCGCGAGACGAATCGGGTGATGCCCCCGAGCTCGACCGGGATCGTCTCGTCCTCGTCGCGGCTTTCGGGGGCCGGGGCGACGGCGCGGACCACGCGGCGTACGGCCTCCGCGAGGCGCTCCGGTCGCACCGGCTTCATCACATAGTCGACCGCCGAGATCGCGAAGGCGTCCACGGCGTGCTGGTCGTGAGCGGTGACGAAGACCACCGCCGGTCGGTGGGCGAAGCGCGCGAGCACCCGGGCGAGCTCCATGCCGTCGAGCCCCGGCATGGAGATATCCGAGAAGACGACATCGACCGGCTCGTTCTCCAGGACGCGAAGGGCATCGGTGCCCGACGCCGCAACGCGCACGCCGGCGATGCGCTTGTCCTGCTCGAGGAGGTAGCGCAACTCGGAACGCGCCGGCGCCTCGTCGTCGACGACGAGGGCGATCAGGCCGTGGGGATCGGAGGTCATGACGCTGCCAGCCTATGGTCGGCGGATGCGTGGGCGGCGGGAAGGAACTTCGGAACCCGGAAACTGACCCGCATACCCGCGCCCGGAGCCGTCTCGACGACCAGCCCGCGCTCGTCGCCATAGATCGTGCGCAGGCGCGCGTCGACATTGCCCAGGCCGTGGGAACTGGTCTCCAGAGTGCCATCGAGGATGCCCCGAATTCGTTCGGGATCGGCGCCGGCGCCATCGTCCTCGACCACGATCTCGGCCTCCGAGCCAAGGTCGCCGGCGGTGATCGAAATCGTATGTGTCCCTGCGAGATTCGACATGCCATGCTGGACGGCGTTCTCCACGAGCGGCTGGATCACCAGATACGGGACGGTCACGGGTAGCACTTCCGGGGTGATGAGGAGCGAGAGCTGCAGGCGATCACCGAAGCGCGCCTGCTCCAACATCAGATAGCGCTCGACATTGCGCAACTCCTCGGCCAGGGTCGTGAAGGTGCCGCTGTGCCGTAGGGCATAACGCGTGAAATCGGCGAACTCCAGCAGCAGATCGCGGGCCAGGTCCGGGTCGGTGCGCACGAAGGAGGCGATGGCGCCAAGCGAGTTGTAGATGAAGTGCGGGGAAATCTGGGCCCGGAGCGCCGCGAGCTCGGCCTCGGAGGCGCGGGCGCGTTCCTTGCCGAGTTCGGCCAACTCGACCTGGGCAGAGAGCCAGCCGGCAACTTCGGAGGTGGCCCGGGCGAGGCCGGCGCCGACATATGGCGCATAGGCCGCGAGCGCTCCGACGACCCGGCCCTCGGAGGCGATCGGAGCGATTACGGCTACTCGGATCGGGCAATCGGCCTGGTCGCAGCCGACCTCGTCGGCGTCGAGAACGATGGTCTCGCCGTCCCGCAGGGCGGGGGCGGCGAGGCGGGCCGTGGCCTCGGCGTGGTGGCTGGACGGTCCGTCCCAGGTGACCGAGCCGCCGGGCCCGACGATGGCGATCGCCGGAGCGTCGAGGAGCGCGCGCACGTGGCGGGCGGCCTTGCCGCTGCCATGGGGGGTCAGGCCGCTGCCGAGATGGCGGGCCGCGAGCGCGGCCGTATGCAGTGTCTCGTAGGTCGCGCGGTTGGCGTCGCTGAGGAAGCCACGAGAGCGGCCACGGACCCTCGCGGCGAGGCGGATTGCGGCCCATACGACGGCGACAACCAGCAGCGTGACCAAGGCGGTCGGCACGTCGAAAGCCGTCATGGGTGCTCAACTTAAACCCCCGCAACGGCTTGGGGCATAAGGTGCGGGCCCGGCCGGGGGGGATCGGCCGGGCCCGCGGCGTTGAGATGCCCTCGGGGGGTAGGCACCCAACGCAGGTTGCTCAACCCGAAGGGAGCGACCTAATCAACTATGGTCCTGCACAGCCGCCTTGACCGCAACTGCACGCACTCTGGAGTGAGCGAAATGTCCGATCCGGTTGGTGCTCTGCGCAGCCTGGCTGAGCACGAGCGGATCGCGGCCGCATCGGCGGCCGCGCGCGAGGCCTGCACCCAGTTGCGCTGGCATCAGGCCTTGCGGCGCCGCATCCCGGAGGCGGCCGCGGAATCGCGGGTTCGGGGGGCCTGGGCGTCGGCCGAATTGGACGGTTCGCGCAGCAGCATCGCGTTGGTTCGCGACCTGATGCGGGGGGCCCGACCGTGGTCGCCAGACCCGGATCCGGGGGAGGAGGTCCTGCGGGCTGCGGTGAGTGCCACGGCGGCGACGGAGCGATATGCCGCCCTCGCGCCCTTCTCGACGCGGCAGGTTCTCGCGGGCGTGCATCTCGCGGCGGCCGGGCGCTTGTTGGGGGCGCAGGAGGTGGGGCGACCGCGCACCGGGGATTGCGGCGAGTTTGCGCTTTTGGGCCCGGCCCCCGCGCCGGCCGAGGCGGCCGCTCGGTTGGCGGCACTGGATGCCGTGGTGGCGGCGCGGGACCTGCCGGCCGTGCTCGTGCTGGCCATAGTGCACGCCGAACTCGCCCACGCGCGGCCCTTCGCGCGGGGCAACGGACTCGTGGCGCGGGCGATGGACCGGGTGCTGGCCCGCGTCCTCGGACTCGACCCCACCGGGGTCGCGGTCCTCGAAGCCGGCCATGGGGCCAGTGGCGGCGCGGCCTATCAAGGGGCGCTTCAGGCATACGGCCTGGGCACGGTGGACGGCCTGGTGCTGTGGGTGGAGCACTGCGGCGAGGCGATCGTCGCGGGAGCCCAAGAGGGACACGCCATCGCCGACTCCGTGCTCGCGGGGCGCCTGAGCGACTAGTTATCCACAGGCTGGCTCGGGAGCCCTCGCCGGATCGGCACTTCGTGGGCACCCTTGGGGTATGACGATTCTGGGGGTGATCGGCCCGTCCGGCGGTGTGGGGTGCTCCACCGTGGTGGCGGCGCTGGGGATGCGCGCGGCGCAGGCTGGGGTGCGGGTTGCGGTCGTCGACGGCGACCCCTTGCGCGGCGGCCTGCAGGTGACGATGGCGGCCGAGCACCTGCCCGGTCATCGGTGGTCGCACCTCGTGGAAGTGGACGGGGAGGTGGGTGGCGAGCGGCTGCTGAACCGGCTGCCGACGGTGGAGGGGTGCGCAGTGCTCTCCGGTGGCCGGGCCAGCTCTGATTTGGAAGCCGTTGTGCCCGAACAGGTTCCGGACGAAGCCTTCGAGGCTGTGCTGGCCGCGCTGGACCGCGCGTGTGACCTGGTGGTCATCGATTGGGGTCGGGTGGCGCGCCTCGGGTGGGGTGCCTCGGTGCTGATCCTTCCGGTTACGGCGCGCGGCCTGGCGGACGCGCAGGCGTGGCTGGGCGGGAACGGGCACGAGGGTCTGGCGGGGGTGGTGACCCGCGGGTCCGGGCGTGAGCAGCGCATCGCGGACGATCTGGCGCGGGGCTTGGGTCTGCCGCTGCTCGGGCATCTTCGCGACGACCGGTCGGTCCGGGCGGCGGAGCGGCAAGGGGTGCCCCCGGGCCTGCGGAAACGCGGCGGGGTGGCCCGGCTCTCCGACAGCTTGGTGGCGTCCGTGCTGGCTGTGGCCGATGCCCAGGCGGGGGATCCCGTGGGGTCACGAGTATGAAGTTCGACGAGGGCATCGAAGAGGCCGTCCGGTCCGGGCGCGCGCCGGATCGCCGGGCCATCCGCGAGGTCGTCGACACCGCGGCCGAGCGGCTGGGGGAGCGTGGCATCGCGCGGACGACGAACCGCTTAGAGGCCGATCTGGCGGGCCTCGGGCCCCTCGCGGGTCTGGCGCGGCAGGCGGGCGTCACGGACATTCTCGTCAATGGCTCGGGGGAGTCGTGGGCCGACCGGGGTGGGGGTTTGGAGCGGGTCCCGGATCACGACTTCGAGTCCGGGGAGCACGTGCGCCGGTTCGCCGTGCGCCTGGCGGGCGTGGCGGGGCGGCGTTTGGACGACGCGCAGCCGTGGGTGGACGGCTTGCTGCCGGGGGCGGTGCGTTTGCACGCGATCCTGCCGCCGCTCGCGGCGGGTGGCACGTGCATCAGCTTGCGCATGCTGCGCCGCGATGCCGTGCGCCTGGACGATCTGGAGCGGGTCGAGATGTGCACGCCCGAGCAGGCGGCGCGACTGCGGCAGATGGTGATCGATCGGGATGCCTTCGTCGTGACAGGTGGCACCGGGGCGGGCAAGACGACGCTTCTGGCGGCCTTGCTCGGCGAGGTCGATCCGGCGGACCGGATCCTCGTGGTCGAGGACGTGCTGGAGATTCCCTTGAACACCGGCCACGTCGTGCGTCTGCAGGCGCGGCCCCCGAATGTCGAGGGGCACGGCTCGGTCACGCTGGTCGACCTCGTCCGCCAGGCCCTGCGGATGCGGCCGGACCGGGTTGTCGTCGGCGAGGTGCGCGGCGCCGAGGTGCGAGAGTTGTTGCAGGCGTTGAACACTGGGCACGAGGGCGGCTGCGCGACGCTGCACGCGAACCGGCCTGCCGATGTGCCGGCGCGCCTCGAGGCGCTCGGGGCCCTGGCCGGGATGTCGCCTGCTGCGGTGCGAGCGCAGGTCGCCACAGCGCTGAAAACCGTTGTGCACGTTGCGCGTACGCCGGCGGGTCGGCGGATTGCTGCCATCGAGGATCTCTAGGCGATGGGCGCCGCGGTGGCGGTCGCCTTGCTCTTGGCGGCTGCGTATGCCGCCTGGCCCCGCCCGGCAGCGCCGCGGTCGAGGCAGGCTCTGGGGCGCGCGCCGGATCGGGTGGAATCGGTGGCTGGTGCGCTGGAATCGATCGCCCTGTGTTTGCAGGCCGGCTTGACTCCCGTGCAGGCGGTTTCGATTGCGCTGGAACAGCTTCCGGGCGATTCCCTGGGCTCGTTCGAGGACTCCACCGGGATTGCTGACGGCAACGATTCGCCGGCGAGTGCGGACGTCGCGGTCGATGACCGCGGTCTGATCCGCGATGTCCTCCTCGAAGTGCGGCGCGCGCTCGCCCGTGGTGCGCCGGGAGGGCCCGCCTGGACCCGGCATACGGCCCAGGTCCCGGAACTGCGGCTGGTGGCGGGTGCCTGGACGTTGACCGAGGCAAGCGGCTCTGCCCTCCACCCGGCCGTCATGTGGGCCGTCGGGCAGTTGCGGGAGAAGCGCGCGGCGCGAGAGCGGCTGGCTGCGGTGACGGCGGGCGCGACCTCCTCGATGGGGATGATGTTGATCCTGCCGCTGTCGGGTATGCCGATCGGTCTGCTGGTCGGGGTCACGCCGCGGGAGCTCTATGGCTCGTGGACGACCTTCCTGTGTTGTGTCGTTGGGCTTGGGCTGGCTGCGCTCGGGGTGGTGTTGTCCCGGAGGGCGTTGCGAAAAGCATTGGCGCCCAAGAAGATCGCCTCGGTGCCAGGTGAGGCGGATGCGACGATGGATGACTTGGCCGATGCCGCGCTGATGCTGCAACTGGCGCTGTCGTCCGGTGCGGGAATCATCGAAAGCTTGGAGCAGGTAGCCGAGGTCTCGCCCCCGCGGGTGCGAGCCGAGCTGCGGCGGGTGGTGGCGGCATACCGCTGGGGCCTGGGGCATGAGCGTGCCTGGACGTATGCCGATCCCGCCTGGGAGCCGGTCTCCGCGGCGCTCGCGCTCGCCCTGCAGCATGGCGCTGCGCCCGCGGCGAGTGTCAAGGCCGCTGGGGAGCGGCTGGCGAGCACGGAGAAGTCGCGGTTGGCCGCTGCGGCGGGGAAGGCAGAGACCTTCCTGATGATCCCGTTGGTCGTCTTCTTCCTGCCGGCCTTTGCGCTGACCACGGTGCTGCCGTTGGTGGTCGCTTTGGTGCCGCGCAGCCTCTTCTAGCCGGCCGGTTATCCACAGTCTCGAAGGTCCAAAAGCCTTGATCCACAGGTTTTTTCGGGTATCTGGCGGAGGTCGCGTTGGGCGGGAAGAGTGGTCTCACCGACCGGCGCGGGGCCTGTTCTGTGTCTGAGTTCGTGAGACATCTGGGGGGATCAAATACCAACCAGGGTGCGGCGTGGCGCGTCGATCAGG
>Ga0209794_1000395_pt1 | contig 71967 bp, 68 predicted proteins | sample EBPBio232013_DNA_FD_185869 | JGI IMG/M metagenome (GOLD analysis project Ga0209794, IMG submission 185869) | Wastewater treatment Type I Accumulibacter community from EBPR Bioreactor in Madison, WI, USA - Reactor 1_5/23/2013_ DNA (SPAdes)... | ecosystem: Engineered > Bioreactor > EBPR >...
GAAAACCCGTCTACGGCGGCTACACGCACCACCAGCTTGTTTTCCCAAAGGCTGGCCCCGCCAATCGCATCACCCAGAATGGCGCGCATTTTCGGCAGATACACCTCCGCGTCTTCGGCGCAATAAAGCACCGTCGCAAAGGCCACTTCACCACCCAGCACCGGCACCAGCGAGGTCAATTGCGCAATGTCGCCATCCAGCCGCAACTCCTCGGCATGAATGAGCCGACCATTGCGGCGGACGCGCCAGCGGTCGCGAAACTGCCCGCTCGCCATCGCCTCGCCCATCGCCTTGCGGCCCAAAAGCACGGCCTCGACCGCGAGAAACTCGGACGTCTCGTCCAGATCGACATCGAGCCTGCGCACCAGCGCGGCGTTATCGAAAAGGATCGTTTCCTGCGGCAGCCAATGCACCCGCGTTCCCGGCCCGGCAACGATATGCGAGCCGACCTCGGCCACGCCATCCGCCGCCTTGTAGATCTTCTCGCAGGCCTGCGTGGTGACGGTGAGAAAGGTGCCCTCTTCCGCCGTTACCGACCAGTCCAGACGATCCCCGCCGGTGAGGCCGCCGGAAGAATTGATGAGGATCGCCTCCATGCCATCGGTGAAGGTTTCCGGCAGACGAATCTTGCCGCAGCCTTCCTGATAAAGCTCGGCAACACGCGCGCGCCCATCGGAAAAGCGCGTCGTCAGCCGACCCGTTCCCCTCGCTCTCTGGGGTTTTATCTCCGCAATGTCGGTCACCGAGCCTCCGCCTGGCTTGCATAATTTCCTGACCGGACACCATTCCTCGATGCAGTCTGCCCGGCACTAGCGGAAAAGCAATTCCCGTGCCGTTTCTTGACCGATTGGACAAATCACCGCTTGCCCCTGTCCGCCAAGGCCGATGGCAAAGGCAAGCGAATGGGCTTCACCGTGATGCACAATAATTATGCATCACGCCTGCTGCAATTCACTCAAACGGTGAGATGGCGGCGCGCCTCCGCCGTGTCCAGCGTTTCGGCAAGCCCCTCGTGAACGATCTCGCCGCGGTCCATGATATAGACGTAATCGGCCAGTTCGCGGCAGAAATCGAGATACTGCTCAACCAGCAGAATGGCCATGCCGGTGCTGTCGCGAAGATAGCGGATGGCGCGGCCAATATCCTTGATGATCGACGGCTGAATGCCTTCGGTCGGCTCATCCAGCACCAGAATGCTCGGGCGCGTGACCATGGCGCGGCCAATGGCAAGCTGCTGCTGCTGGCCGCCGGAAAGGTCGCCACCGCGCCGCGACAGCATGGAGCGCAGCACCGGAAACAGGCTGAAAATATCGTCGGGAATGAAACGGTCCTTGCGCCCGATCGGGGCATAGCCGGTTTCGAGATTTTCTTTCACCGTCAGAAGCGGGAAAATCTCGCGGCCCTGTGGCACGTAACCGATCCCCTTGCGCGCCCGCTGATAGGGCGGCAGGCCGTTCAACGTTTCATCGCCCAGCGTAATCGTGCCCGCCGAAATGGCGTACTGGCCGGTGACGGCGCGCAGAAGCGAGCTTTTGCCCACGCCATTTCGCCCCAGAACGCAGGTGATCTTCGCCGCTTCCGCCTTGATGGAAACGCCGCGCAGCGCCTGTGCCGCGCCGTAATGCAGATTGATGTTATCGACCGTCAGCATGATAGTCCCTCACCGTCCCAGATAGTTTTCGATCACCTTGGGATCGTTGCTCACATAATCGATGGAGCCCTCGGCCAGCACCGAACCTTCGGCAAGGCAAGTCACCTTGACGCCCAGATCGCGGATGAAGCCCATGTCGTGTTCCACCACCACCACGGAGCGCGTCTTGGCGATTTCCTTCAACAGAATGGCCGTTTCGACCGTTTCGGCATCCGTCATGCCTGCGACCGGCTCGTCAACCAGAAGAAGCTTCGGCTCCTGCGCCAGTAGCATGCCGATTTCCAGCCACTGCTTCTGCCCGTGCGAAAGGCTGCCCGCCAGTTCGTCACGGCGATGGCTGAGACGCACCGTCGACAGGATTTCCTCGATACGCGCCTTGTCTTCGGCGGTAAGCCGGTAGAACAGCGTGGAAAAGACGCCGCGCTTGCGGTTGAGCGCCAGTTCCAGATTGTCCCACACCGTATGGCTTTCAAACACCGTCGGTTTCTGGAACTTGCGGCCAATGCCGAGACGGGCAATGTCCGCCTCGTCCTTCTTGGTAAGATCGACAGTATCCTCGAAGAACACCTCGCCCTCATCGGGGCGCGTCTTGCCGGTGATGATATCCATCATCGTCGTCTTGCCCGCGCCATTCGGGCCGATGATGGCACGAAGTTCACCGGGCTCAATGACCAGCGACAGGGCATTCAATGCCTTGAACCCGTCAAACGACACCGACACATTATCGAGATAAAGCAGGCTTCTCGGTCTTGCTTCGCTCATCGTCTTACTCCGCGGGCTGGATGGGTTTATCGACATCGACGCCCGCCTCGGCATCCTTCGATGCCTTAATGGCCTTGCGGGCGCTGACATAGCCGGAAATCGTGCCGACAATGCCCTTGGGCAGGAAGAGCGTGACGGCCACGAACAGGCCCCCCAACGCAAACAGCCAGACTTCCGGGAATGCACTGGTGAACATGCTCTTGCCGAAAGCGACCGCCACCGCGCCGATGATCGGACCGATCAGCGTGCCGCGACCGCCGACCGCCGTCCAGATCACCACCTCGATGGAGTTGCCGGGGGCAAATTCGCCGGGGTTGATAATGCCGACCTGCGGCACGAAGAGCGCACCGGCAATGCCGGCCATCATGGCCGAAACCACGAAGGTGAAGAGCTTCACATGCTCGACCCGGTAGCCCAGGAAGCGCACGCGGCTTTCCGCATCACGAACACCGACCAGCACCTTGCCGAACTTCGACGACACAATCGCCGAAGCAATCAGCAGGCAGAGCGCCAGGAAGAAGGCGGTTGCCGCAAAGAGCGCGGCGCGTGTGCCATCGGCCTGCACGGAAAAGCCGAGAATATCCTTGAAGTCGGTCAGGCCGTTATTGCCGCCAAAGCCCATGTCATTGCGGAAGAAGGCCAGAAGCAGCGCATAGGTCATGGCCTGTGTGATAATCGACAGATAGACGCCGTTGACGCGCGAGCGAAAGGCGAACCAGCCGAACACGAAGGCAAGCAACCCCGGCACGAGCAGCACCATCAGCATGGCAAACCAGAACATATCGAAGCCGTGCCAGAACCACGGCAATTCCTTCCAGTTCAGGAACACCATGAAATCGGGCAGGATCGGATCGCCATAAACACCGCGCGGGCCGATCTGGCGCATCAGGTACATGCCCATGGCGTAACCGCCGAGCGCGAAGAACGCGCCATGGCCAAGTGAGAGAATGCCGCAATAGCCCCAGACCAGATCAAGCGCCAGCGCCAGCAGCGCATAGCAGAGATACTTGCCGAACAGCGACATGGCATAGGTCGGCACATGCAGCGGGTTTTCCGGCGAAAGCAGAAGGTTCGAGGCGGGCACCAGAACAGCCAGCGCCAGAAGCACGGCGAGCATGATGGTGATGCGGCGATCCGCACCTTTCAGGAGAAACTGCGTAATCATGATTCCACCGCCCGGCCCTTGAGGGCAAACAGCCCGCGCGGACGCTTCTGGATGAAGAGAATAATGAGGACGAGCACGAGGATCTTGCCCAGCACGGCCCCGACGTAGGGTTCAAGGAACTTGTTGAGGATGCCAAGCGACAGAGCGCCCACCAGCGTGCCCCAGAGATTGCCCACGCCCCCGAACACCACGACCATGAAGCTGTCGATGATGTAGGACTGGCCAAGGTTCGGCGAAACATTGTCGATCTGCGAGAGCGCCACCCCGGCAAGTCCGGCAATGCCGGAGCCGAGCGCAAAGGTGAAGGCATCCACCCATGGTGTGCGAATGCCCATGGACGAAGCCATGCGGCGGTTCTGCGTCACGGCGCGCATCATCAGGCCGAAGGACGAACGCTTGAGCAGCACGAGAAGCGCCAGAAACACGGCCATCGAGAATGCGATGATCCACAGGCGGTTCGAGGTGATCGCCAGACCGCCAAGCTGGAACGAGCCGGACATCCATGACGGATTGCCCACTTCCCGGTTGGTCGGCCCGAAGATCGAACGCACGGTCTGCTGCAGGATGAGCGAAATGCCCCAGGTGGCGAGAAGGGTTTCAAGCGGACGTCCGTAAAGGAAGCGGATAACCCCGCGCTCGATGGCAAAACCGACCGCGCCGGTAATGACAAAGGCAACCGGCAGCGCAATCGCCAGCGACCAGTCAAACAGGCCCGGCGCATGGGTGCGGATCACGTCCTGCACGATGAAGGTGGAATAAGCGCCGATCATCACCATCTCGCCATGGGCCATGTTGATGACCCCCATCACGCCGAAGGTGATGGCAAGGCCGATAGCGGCCAGCAGCAGAACGGAACCAAGCGACAGGCCGTAAACGACATTCTGGCCCATATCCCAAAGCTTGAGGCTGTCCTCAATGCCGGTAATGGCCTTTTCAATATCCGGCTTCAGGCTGGCATCGGCAGCAGGAAGGGCCGCACGCAGGATGCCGATGGCATCACGCCCGCCAATCTCGCGAATGGTCTGGATCGCCGTCTTCTTGTCTTCCAGCGGACGATCAGACGACATCAGCGATACGGCACGCGCCTCTTCCATCACTTTTCGGACACCGGCATCGCTTTCGGCAGCCAGTGCCGTTTCCAGAAGCGCGAGCATTTCGCCCGACGGCGACTTGATGACGGCTTGCGCGGCGGAAAGACGGGTCGCCTTGTCCGGCGACATCAGCGTCAGACCGCCCAGCGCCGAATTGATGGCACGGCGCAGCGTGTTATTGACCTTGATCTTGGTGAGAGCCCCCTTGGGCGCTTCGCCTGCGGCCTCTCCGCTGGCCGGATCGGTGAGCGTCAGCGTCGCGCCGGAACCTTTGGCCACGAATACCTTGCCGTCTTCCTTGCGCAGGTAAAGATCACCGGCACCAAGAGCTTCCAGCGCCGGAACGATCTTCGTGTCGCCGCTCTTGGCGAGTTCCACCACGATCTTTTCCGCATCGGCAAAGTTTGCCTTGCCCAGTTGGTTGAAAAGATCGGAAGACGCCGTTTGCGCGAAAGCCTGACCGCCAAAGGCCAAGGCCAGGCAAAGAAACCATGTTTTGAAGAGTAGTTTGAGCATCTTAGCCCCTCATCCGGTCTGCCGTTCTCCTGAGGCCCCTGAGGGGTGGAAGGAGATGGACAAGCACCTGCCGTTCACGTGGATAGGCGGCGCTCTAAAGTCGCCTCTTGAGGCACGCATCCCCTCTCCCCGCGCGCGGGGAGAGGGTTAGGGTGAGGGGCAAAGACCCCGCATTTCAAAGAAGAAGCACCCCACCATTCAGGCGGAGACAGAGGCCGGGGAGAACCCGGCCTCCCGAAAGCTTACTTGCCCTTGCCGCCGCACTTGCCAGCCGCAACGTTGAAGTTGCCGCACGACATCGGAGCGCGCCAGTCGGAGATCAGGTCCTTGGAGTCCGGCAGGAAGTCAGACCATTCGTCGCCAACCACCTGAGCGGTCTGCTTGACGATCGAGAACTGGCCGTCTTCCTGAATTTCACCGATCAGCACCGGCTTGGTGATGTGGTGGTTCGGCATGACGGTGGAGTAGCCGCCCGACAGGTTGGGAACGGAAACGCCGATCAGCGAGTCGAGAACCTTGTCGGTCTCGGTCGTGCCAGCGGCTTCGACAGCCTTGACCCATGCGTTGAAGCCGATAAACGTGGCTTCCATCGGGTCGTTGGTCACGCGCTTGTCGTTCTTCGTGTAGGCATGCCAGGTCTTGATGAACTCGGCATTGGCATCGGCTTCGACGGACTGGAAGTAGTTCCAGGCAGCCAGATGACCGACGAGCGGCTTCGTGTCGAGACCGGCGAGTTCTTCTTCACCGACCGAGAAGGCAACAACCGGAATATCGGTGGCCTTGATGCCCTGGTTGCCGAGTTCCTTGTAGAAGGGAACGTTGGCGTCGCCGTTGACGGTCGAGACCACGGCGGCCTTCTTGCCGGCCGAACCGAATTCCTTGATCTTGGCAACTTCGGTCTGCCAGTCGGAGAAGCCGAACGGCGTGTAGTTGATGAGGATGTCTTCCTTCGGAATGCCCTTGGAGATCAGGTAGGCTTCGAGGATCTTGTTGGTCGTGCGCGGGTAGACATAGTCCGTGCCTTCGAGAACGAAGCGCTTCACGCCTTCTTCTTCGAGCAGGTAGTCAACAGCCGGGATAGCCTGCTGGTTCGGAGCGGCACCCGTGTAGAAGATGTTGCGCGAGGATTCTTCGCCTTCGTACTGAACCGGGTAGAAGAGGATGGAGTTCAGCTCTTCAAAGACCGGCAGAACGGACTTGCGCGACGACGAGGTCCAGCAACCGAATACGGCGGAAACCTTGTCCTTGGCGATCAGGTCACGGGCCTTTTCAGCAAACAGCGGCCAGTCGGAAGCCGGGTCGACAACAACGGCTTCGAGCTTCTTGCCGAGAACGCCACCCTTCTTGTTCTGCTCTTCAACGAGCATCAGGACGGCATCCTTCAGCGTCGTTTCGGAAATGGCCATCGTGCCGGAGAGCGAGTGCAGAACGCCGATCTTGATGGTGTCTTCAGCGGCGAAAGCGCCCGAAAGCGCCGTGGCAGACATGGCGGCGGCAAGGAGAGCGCCGGAAAGCTTGATCTTCAGAGACATGTCGATGGAACCCCTCTTTTCGTTGTGGCAATGGTGACCAAGAGAATTTGGCCCCTGCTGCAACGAACTATCCGGCACACCTGCCGGGGGCGACATACGTCATATGACGTAGCGAGGGGGGAAGAATCTGCGCATCGTGCGCACCCACAAAAAAGCCGGGCGCGATGGCCCGGCCAGACTGCTGACAAAGCTCGAAAACCTCTCTTTTCGTCATGGTCGGGCTTGACCCGACCATCCATACGTCATCGAATGATGGATCCTCGGGTCAAGCCCGAGGATGACGGAGTGTGTAGGGAAAGGCTTGCGTTCACCTCAACCAAGGAAGCTCTGGATTTCCGGCCAAAGCTCCAGGAATCCGGTATAAAGCATGTTGATCGTCACATAGACGATCACGCCAAGGCCCACATAGGCAATCCAGCGATGCTTGTGCAGAAGGCGCGCCACGAGATTGGCGGCAAGGCCCATCAGGCCAATCGACAGGATGAGGCCGATGATCAGCACCGACGTATGTTCGCGCGCAGCCCCGGCGACCGCCAGAACATTGTCGAGCGACATGGAAACATCGGCAATGACAATCTGCATGGCCGCCTGCAGGAACGTCTTCTTGACGTTGTAATCAACGTCATCCGTCTCGCCTTCATGATGCGGCTGGGCGGCGGCTTCACGCAGTTCGCTCCACATCTTCCAGCAGACCCAGGCCAAAAGCACGCCCCCCAGGAAATGCAGACCCTTGAGGTTCATGAGATAGGCGGTACCGCTGGCAAAACCGATGCGCAAAACGGTGGCCGCGAGAATGCCCACCAGAATGGCTTTGTTGCGCTGATGGGCGGGAAGACCCGCCGCCGCAAGTCCGATGACAACTGCGTTGTCGCCTGCCAGAACGAGGTCGATGGCAATCACCTGCAACAGCGCCATAATGCCTTCCGGCGTGAAGATTTCCATTCTTTCGGCCTCGCAAACCGTCATCACATTCGTTAACGCCCGCGTTACCAGACTTTGCCCGCCAAGGAAAAGCAACCTTAAGGCGAATTGCGCGTGCCTTACGCACGTAACGACCTACGTCATATGACGTAGATGGCACTGGGAAACTTGAAAGCCCAACCCTTTAACGCCAGGAACCGGGCATGCTAGTAAGAACGGGGAACGAAGCGGAAAGAGTAGCATGACAGCGCGGCAACGCATCATTCCAGTGAGGCGCGAATACAATCGCTGGGTGGCGAACCAGACGCTGGAAGACTACGCCCTGCGTTTCACCGCCAAGAGCGCCCGCCGCTTTTCCTCCGACCGCATTTCGCAAACCGCCATCGGCGCCATTTCCTTTCTGGCGCTGGAAGCCATCGGCGGGGCCATCACCCTTTCCTACGGCACGACCAATGCGTTCTTCGCCATTGTCGCCGCCTCCATCGCCATGCTGGCGATTGGCCTGCCCATCAGCCGCTATGCCATCCGCCACGGCGTCGATATCGACCTTCTGACGCGTGGCGCAAGCTTCGGCTATATCGGCTCCACCATCACCTCGCTGATCTATGCCAGCTTCACCTTCATGCTCTTTGCCATCGAGGCATCGATCATGTCCGGCGCACTCGAACTGGCCTTCGGCCTGCCCGTGTGGATCGGCTATATTGTCAGCGCGCTGGTCGTCATTCCGCTCGTCACCCACGGCGTGCAGCTGATTTCCCGCTTCCAGCTGGTCACGCAGCCCTTCTGGATCATCCTCAACATCCTGCCCTTCATCTTCATCGCCTTCATGGATTCGGGGAAGTTTGATCTCTGGGTGGCTTTTGAGGGCATCCACCATGCCGCCTCCGAACCGGGCAGCTTCGCCCCCTTCCGGCTGGTGGAGTTCGGTGCGGCCTCCGCCGTCATTCTGGCGCTCATGTCGCAGATCGGCGAACAGGTGGACTTTCTGCGCTTTCTCCCCCCCGAGGGGCAGACCAGCCTTCGCCGGCGCATCGCCGTGTTTCTCGCCGGGCCGGGCTGGGTCATCGTCGGCGCGCCAAAACTTCTGGCCGGTTCCTTCCTCGTCGTGCTGACGCTTTCGAGCGGCATTCCGGCCAATGAGGCCGCTGATCCCTCGCACATGTATGCCGTGGCCTTCGGCTACATGATTCCGAACGAGAAGGCCGCCCTTCTCCTGATGGCCGCCTTTGTTGTCGTCTCGCAGTTGAAGATCAACGTGATGAACGCCTATGCCGGGTCGCTCGCCTGGTCGAACTTCTTCTCGCGCCTCACCCACAGCCATCCGGGCCGCGTCGTCTGGTTGGTCTTCAACGTGGCGATTGCGCTTCTCCTGATGGAACTCGGCATCTACCGGCTGCTTGAAGAAACACTCGGCATCTTTTCGATTGTCGCGACCGCTTGGCTCTGCACCATTTCCGCCGATCTCTTCATCAACAAGCCGCTCGGCCTCGCCCCACCCGGCATCGAGTTCAAGCGCGCCCATCTCTACGACATCAACCCGGTGGGAACCGGCACGCTCATCCTCTCGGCAGGCATTGCGCTCTTTGCCCATTTCGGCCTGTTCGGTGCGGTGGCCGCTTCGCTTGCGCCTTACATCGCGCTTGTCGCCGCCCTCATCATCTCACCGCTGATCGCCTGGGCCACGAAGGGCAAATTCTACCTCGCCCGCAAGCCGCGCCGCCAATGGAAGAACCTCACCGGCATCACCTGCTCCATCTGCCAGCACCCGTTCGAGCCGGAAGATATGGCCTGGTGCCCCGCCTATTCAGCGCCGATCTGCTCGCTATGCTGCTCGCTCGACAGCCGCTGCCACGACATGTGCAAGCCGAAGGCCCGCCTCAATGCACAGGCCGGTTCCGTGGCTCGCAAATTCCTCTCGGAAAAGATCGTCGAATGGATGGCGTCCCGCCTCGGGCGCTATGTGCTGGCCACCTGCATGTCGATCACCGTCATCGGTGCCATTCTCGCCCTCGTCGCCCATCAGGTGGGCGCGGCTTCGCCGGAAACCGCAGAGGTCGTCAACCGCGTGACGCTCATCGTCTTCTTCGTCTTCTCGGTGATTGCCGGCGTGGTCTGCTGGTTCTATGTGCTGGCCCATGATGCGCAGGTGGTGGCCGAAGAGGAAAGCTTCCGCCAGAACAGCCTGCTTCTGAAGGAGATCTCCGCTCACAAAAAGACGGACGCGGCGCTTCAAAATGCCAAGGAAGTGGCCGAAGCCGCCAACCGCGCCAAGAGCCGCTACGTCGTCGGCCTTTCCCATGAACTGCGCACGCCGCTCAACGCCGTGCTGGGTTACGCCCAGATCCTTGAACGCGACGACACGATCCCGACACCGCGCCAGTCGGCCATCCGCGTGATCCGCCGCTCCGCCGAGCATCTCTCCGGCCTGATCGACGGCCTTCTCGACATTTCCAAGATCGAGGCGGGTCGCCTGCAGGTCTATTCCAACGAAATCAACCTGCAGGACTTTCTCGACCAGATCGTCGACATGTTCCGCCCGCAGGCTCTGGCCAAGGGCCTGACCTTCGAGCATGAGCGCGCCCGCATGATGCCGCGTTACGTGCGCGCCGATGAAAAGCGCCTGCGCCAGATCCTCGTCAACCTGCTGTCGAATGCCATCAAGTTCACCGATAGCGGCACGGTGCGCTTCGATATCGGCTACCGTAATCAGGTCGCGACCTTTACCGTCTCCGATACCGGACGCGGCATTTCCGAACGCGACCTCACCCGGATTTACGAGCCTTTCCAGCGCGGCGAGGCCGAAAGCGTGCGCCCGCTGCCGGGGCTGGGGCTTGGCCTCACCATCACCAAGCTTTTGACCAACACGCTGGGCGGCGAAATTTCCGTGACCAGCGAACACGGCAAGGGCACCACGTTCAAGGTGCGGCTGATGCTGTCGGCGATCGACCGCCCGCTGCCCGCCCCGCCCGCCGAAAAGAAGATCGTCGGCTACACAGGGCCACGTCGCACCATCGTCGTGGTGGACGACAACGAGGACCATCGCGACCTGATGCATGCGGTGCTGTCGCCGCTCGATTTCGTCGTGCTGACGGCGGGAAGCGGCGAGGCCTGCCTGACGCTGATCGAGGGCATTCGCCCCGATCTCTTCCTCATCGATATTTCCATGCCCGGCATGAATGGCTGGCAACTCGTCTCCAAGCTGCGCGACGCAGGGCAGATCGCCCCCATCTTCATGCTCTCGGCCAATATCGGCGATGGCTCCTTCGCCGGGGCCGATCAGGGCGGCCATAATGGCGCGATTTCCAAGCCCGTCGATATCCGCCAGCTTTGCGACAAGCTGGCGCTGACGCTTGGTCTGGACTGGGTTTGGGCCGGGGAAGAGCCGCCCTCCCCGCCGCCGCCGGTCCGCGCCACGCTCAAAAGCCCCGGTGCCAGCCATGTTGACGAATTGATCCGTCTTGGCGAAATCGGCTATGTGCGCGGCATCCGCGCAAAGCTTGCCGAGCTGGCGCAGCAGCCGGACAACAAGCCCTTTACCGAAGCGCTCGAAGCCTATGTGCAGGTCTTCGATCTGGCGGGCTATGCCGCCTTCCTCGCCCGCTTTGCGGATCAGGATGAAAGGAACCCGGACCATGCCTGAAGCAGGTCACCGCCGCGATATCATTCTGCTCGTGGATGACAGTCCCGAAGCGCTGGGCTTCCTCACCGAAGCGCTGGAACAGGCCGGTTACTCCGTTCTGATTTCCACCTCCGGCAAGGGCGCGCTCGGCATTGTCGAACGCATCACACCCGACCTCATCCTGCTCGATGCCGTCATGCCCGGCATGGATGGCTTTGAGACCTGCCGTCAGTTGAAGGCGAGCGCCGCCGCCGCTCAGGTGCCGGTGATCTTCATGACCGGCCTGACGGAGACCGGCCACATCGTTCACGCGCTCGAATCGGGCGGCGTGGACTATCTCACCAAGCCCATCGACATCGACGAATTGCGCGCCCGCATCCGCGTGCATCTGGCCAATGCCCGCTCGGCCCAGAGTGCGCGCGTCGCACTCGATGCCACCGGACGCCATCTTCTGGCGGTTGCCACCGACGGCCACCTGCAATGGTCCACGCCGCAGGCCGCCCGCCTTGCCGACACGGCCGCAGGTCGCGAAAACGGTCTGGACCATGTGCTGACCGCCATCACACTCTGGATGAAGGACCGCACCCGCCCCGGCTTTGCGCAGGATGCCGCTTTTCCGGTGATGATTGGCGGGGTGGAAACGGCGCTCCAACTTGCCTTTCTGGGCAGCATCGGTCCCGATGAATTCCTCTTTCGCCTGACGGCAACGGCACAACGCAACGAAGAGGACATTCTGCGCCGTGCCTTTTCGCTGACCGCCCGCGAATCGGAAGTGCTGTTGTGGATCGCCCGCGGCAAGGCCAACCGTGACATTGGCGAAATTCTGGGCCTGTCGGCCCGCACCGTGAACAAACACCTTGAGCAGATCTATGTGAAGCTTGGCGTCGAAAACCGCGCCTCGGCAGCGGTCAAGGCTGCGCAGGCCCTGCACGAGGTCTGAACCCGCCAACGGCAGCAAGCGGCCCCAATTTCTCCCCAGAAACAGAAAAAGCCCGGCACATGGCCGGGCTTTCCCTGTTCATTCCGGAAGGAATTAGTCGATCGGGAAGTAGTTGTACTTGCCGTCGTCGCCCTTCTTCCACTGGTAGGTGATGTAGTCCGGACGCGTGATGTCGCCCTTGGCATCGAAGGACAGATCGCCGATAGCGGTCTTGAACGGACCCTTTTCCTTCATGGCCTTGGCAACGGCTTCCGGATCGGAAGAACCGGCAGCCTTGGCGGCTTCAGCAATCACCTGGAGACCAGAGTAGGAATAGAGCGTGTAGGCTTCCGGCTCGAAACCAGCCTTGCGGAAGGTTTCAACCAGGTCCTTCGATTCCGGACGCGTGCGCGGATCCGGAGCAAAGGTGTTGTAGGTGCCGGCAACGGCGTCACCAGCAATCGAAGCCAGTTCGTTCGAAACGATACCGTCACCCGAGAAGAGCGGAGCCTTCAGGCCCTGGTCAGCAGCCTGACGGATGATGAGACCAGCTTCGGTGTGCAGACCGCCGAAGTAGATCAGGGTCGTGCCAGCCTGCTTCATCTTGGCGATGAGGGCCGAGTAGTCCTTTTCACCGGGGGTGATGCCTTCGTAGATGACTTCCGTCACGCCAGCAGCGTTGAGAGCCTTCTTGGTTTCATCGGCAAGGCCCTGACCATAGGGGGTCTTGTCGTGAACGATGGCAACCTTGGCATCCTTGAACTTTTCAGAGATGTACTTGCCGGCAACAGCGCCCTGCTGGTCGTCACGACCGCAGGTACGGAAGGTGTTCCACAGGCCACGCTCGGTGAACTTCGGGTTGGTCGAAGCCGGGGTGATCTGCAGGATGCCGTTTTCAGCGTAAACTTCAGAAGCCGGGATGGAAACGCCCGAGTTGAAGTGGCCGACCACGAACTTCACGCCATCAGCAGCGAACTTGTTGGCAACCGAAACGCCCTGCTTGGCGTCGGAAACGTCGTCGCCGAGAACGATCTTGATCTTTTCGCCGTTGATGCCGCCAGCCGCGTTGATGTCGGCGGCTGCCTGTTCGGCACCCTTCTGGAGCTGCGCACCAAAGGCAGCGTTCGGGCCGGTGAGCGGACCAGCAACGCCAACGAGAATGTCAGCCGAAGCATTGCCACTGAAGGCAACCATGGCCGTCAGCGCGACTGCGGAAAGAAGAATCTTCTTCATGCCAAATACTCCCAATTCATGCGGGTTCGGTTGATTTTGTCCGGACAAGCACCCGCCGAGGCTCTTCCGGAAATTGGTTCCCCATGGGCGAGGATCGCCCCCTGGCATTTCGAAGCGCCAATCTGAAAAATCAGCGACGCTTTTGTCAATCCTGGAAACGATGGCACGTGGCCAGTTTCCGGTTCCAGGTTGAAACTCAGTTAACTTTCGACCGCCACGTGAAGGGCGAAGCCTTCTCGTAGAGCCAATAGTAGTTCGACACCATCTGCTCGGTGCGACGCAGGCGGTAGCCAAGCGTTGCGAAAACCAGCAGAACCGCAGTGTCGAGCACATAATTCACAGCGCTGATGAACGGTCCCTGAAAGAGTGCGAAGTGCAGGAAGCGCGCCGCAAATCCGAGCAGGATCGTATAGAAAAGCACCGTGCCGAAATTGCTCCAGCCTTCCGCCGCCGCACGGCCCGAACGCCAGGCCGTCCAGAAGCAGAGGAGCATGACGAGAACGCGAAGAATGAGGCGCACGCCCGTATCGGTCTCGAAAAGAAGTCCTTGCATTTTAAACCTCCTGAGGCGGAAGCGGCAAAACGCCCCTGCCCCGAAACTGGTAAGAGACCGGCCGCCCCGCAAATGTCCCGGGACAACCGTTCCTGATCAGTGATGTCCACCTTCGAGATAGGCCGCACGCACTTCCGGATTGGCCAGCAACTCACGACCGGAGCCGGTCATCGTCACCTTGCCGTTCACCATCACATAGGCCCGGTCGGAGAGCTTGAGCGCAGCAAAGGCGTTCTGCTCCACGAGGAACACGGTGAGCCCCTCTTCCTGGTTGAGCTTCTTGATGGCTTCGAAAATGCCCTTGACGATCAGCGGCGCGAGACCGAGCGACGGCTCGTCGAGCAGCAGAAGCTTCGGACGGGCCATCAGCGCGCGGCCAATCGACAGCATCTGCTGTTCACCGCCCGAAAGTGTTCCGCCACGCTGGCTCTGACGTTCCTTCAGACGCGGGAACATCTCGAAAATGCGCTCCACATCTTCCTTGAAATACTTCAGGTTATCGAGGCCAGCGCCCATCTGCAGGTTTTCCAGAACCGTCATGCGGCCGAAAATGCGGCGGCCTTCCGGCGACTGGGCAATGCGCATGCGGGCAATCAGATGCGTCGGCATACGGGTGATGTCAGTGCCATCGAAAATGATCGAGCCGCTGCGCGCCTGCGGCGCACCGCAAATCGTCATCATCAGCGTGGATTTACCGGCACCATTGGCCCCGATAAGGCTGACGATCTCGCCCTTCTTCACTTCCACATCCACACCGCCAAGAGCGCGGATATTGCCGTAATAGGTTTCTACACCTTCAACTTTCAGAAGCGTCTCGCTCATGCGCCCTGCCCTCCGTCAAGGCTTTCCACTTCCGAAATCGCCTCGTCCACCTCATCGTCATCCACACCGAGATAGGCGGCGATGACCTTCGGGTCGTTCTTCACATGCTCCGGCGTACCGTCGGAGATCTTCTGGCCATATTCCAGCACCACAACGTGGTCGGAAATTTCCATGACCACGGACATGTCGTGCTCGATCAGAAGCAGCGACGTCCCCTCGTCACGAATGGAACGCAGCAGCGTATTCAGCGCCAGCGATTCCTTGGGGTTGAGACCGGCAGCCGGTTCGTCGAGGCAGAGAAGTTCCGGATCGGTACACATGGCGCGGGCAATTTCCAGACGGCGCTGTGCACCGTAGGAGAGATCACCCGCCGGATCGTCGGCGCGATCCAGAAGATCGGCACGCTCGAGCCAGTGAGCCGCCTTCTCAATCGCCTTCTTGGCTTCGCGCTTGTAGATCGGCGAGCCCAGAAGACCGAGAAGGGTGTAACCCGACGCCCGCATCAGCTTGTTATGCTGGGCGACGAGCAGGTTTTCCAGAACGGTCAGACCCGAAAACAGGCGAATGTTCTGGAAGGTACGGGCCACTTTCGCGTCCCGGGTGATGATGAAATCCGGAAGGCGCTCCAGAAGGTGTTCTTCACCGTTCTGGCGCGTCATGCGGATCATGCCCATCGTCGGCTTGTAAAAGCCGGTGATGCAGTTGAACACCGTGGTCTTTCCGGCACCGTTCGGGCCGATCAGAGCCGTGATTTCGCCGCGGCGCGCCGTAAACGACAGATCATTGATCGCCATCAGGCCGCCGAAACGCATCGACAGATGTTCAACAGAGAGAATGTCTTCAGGAGACGTCATGGAATCACTCACTTTCATGATCATCAGCCATGCCCTTCCTTGGTGAAGCTGCCGGAGACGGCCTTCTTCTCCCGAAGGAAGGCGGACGGCTCACGGCTGCCAACGAAACCGCGCGGCTTCAGGATCATCACCACAACCATGGCCAGACCGAAGAGAAGCATGCGGTAAAGTTCGGGCGTGAAGTCCGGACCAAAGAAATGTTTGAGGAATTCCATTTCGCGCAGCAGTTCCGTGCCGCCGGTCATGACGATGGCAGCCACCGCGATGCCGGTGAGCGAGCCCATGCCGCCAAGAACGACGATGGCCAGAATAACAGCGGATTCCATGAACACGAAAGATTCCGGCGAAACGAAGCCCTGACGTGCCGCAAAGAACGAGCCCGCGAAACCGCCGAACATGGCACCGATCGAGAAAGCGGTGAGCTTCGTCGTCACGGTGTTGATGCCGAGCGAACGGCAGGCGATTTCATCCTCACGCAGTGCTTCCCAGGCGCGACCGACGGGCATGCGGCGAAGCCGGATGGTCACATAGGCCGTGATCAGGCAGAGCACCAGAATGAGGTAGAACAGGAAGATCTTGTAATAGGCCGACGACATCGGCAGGCCAAACATCTTGGCAAACCCGTTCGGCGAGGCGTCGAACGGAATGCCAAACAGCGTGGCCTTCGGAATGCTCGACACGCCGAACGTTCCTTTTGTCACATCGGTCCAGTTGATAAGCACCAGACGGATGATTTCCCCGAAAGCAAGCGTCACGATGGCAAGATAGTCACCGCGAAGACGCAGAACCGGGAAGCCGAGAATCATGCCCCAGAAGGCAGCCAAAATGCCGGAAATCGGCAGAAGCACCCAGAAGGACAGGCCGTAATAGCTCGAAAGCAGCGCGTAGGAATAAGCGCCCACAGCATAGAAGGCCACATAGCCAAGGTCGAGAAGACCGGCCAGACCCACGACGATGTTCAGACCCCAGGCCAGCATCACATAGATGAGGATCTGGATGCCGAAATTGTCGACGAACTTCAGCGAACCCTGGAAGCCGTAGAGCGAGACGATCACCGGCGGATAAAAGATGAGCGCAACGAGTGCGAACTTCAGAATATGCTTCTTGAAGAAGGTCGCCTCGCGGTCTTGTACCACGGCAGCGGCCTTGGCTTCCTTGCGAGCCTTGAGAAGGGGCTGCACGAAAACCACCATCAGGAAGCGACCGACGGCAGCAATCGCCACGAAGATCGCCAGAAGACCCGGACGTCCGTAAACGATGGGGGTGTTCGAGATGTCCTGATCGGTTCTGAAGCCGATATAAAGCAGGAAGAGGCCAAGCGTCATGACGCCGGTAAACAGCGCTTCCTTGATGGCCTTGCCCACCAGCGACCCTTCGGTCGCGGGCGTGTCGAGAACGGTATTCGCCATGTGCTTACACCTTCTCCACTTCCGGACGGCCAAGAATGCCCGTCGGCTTGAAGATCAAAACGAAGGCCAGGAGACCGAAGGTCGCCACGTCCTTGTAGTCGATCGTGAAATAAGCGGACCAAAGGGCTTCAATGAGGCCGATCAACAGACCGCCAAGCACAGCGCCCGGCAGCGAACCGATGCCCCCCAGAACAGCCGCCGTAAACGCCTTGACGCCCGGAATGAAGCCATCATTGAACGCCACAACGCCATAATACATGAGATACATGGTACCGGCGACCGAAGCGAGCGCTGCCCCCATGACAAAGGTCACGGAAATGGTGCGGTCAACATCGACGCCGAGAAGAGCCGCCATCTTGCGGTCCTGCTCGGTGGCGCGCTGGGCGCGGCCAAGCGGCGTCTTGTGCACGATGTACCAGAAGATCGACAGAAGCACGGCCGTCACGATGATAATGACGATCTGCTTCAGCTGAACCGTGATATTACCGATGTGGTAGACTTCCGTGATCATCGGCGGGATCGGCTTGTTACGCGGGCCTTGCGACACCTGAATGAAGTTCGACAGCGTGATCGACATGCCGATGGCGGTGATCAGCGGCGCCAGACGGAACGATCCGCGCAGCGGACGGTAGGCGATACGTTCGATCGACCAGTTCCACAAGCTGGTCATCAGCATGGCGACAACCATCATGATGAGAATAGCAAGGGCCACCGGAATACCGGCGATGTACGTGGCGAGAAGCAAAAACACGATCAGTGCCGCAAAGCCGCCCAACATGAAAATATCGCCATGGGCGAAGTTGATCATGCCGATGATGCCGTAGACCATCGTATAGCCAATTGCGATGAGACCGTAGATCGAGCCTAGAGTCAGCCCGTTTACGAGCTGCTGGATGAAATAATCCATTTATTTTCCCCTGGTCGCAGCAAGGCTTGGCTGCGCCTTTTTTCGGTTTGTTTCGATGACACGATCAATGCCGACCCCATTTGCGAGGCGGCCGCCATGCCATTTCGTCCGGAATAGTGGTCAAACGCGATTTTTGTCAAAAATCGCCCCATAACTTCCGATTAGGGGATTCCATACCGCTTTAAACTCAAAAGGGAAGCACCAAACGCGACCCTCTTCCATTTTACTGCCTTTTTTTCACGCTTTGGCGTTTTTCTAACCAAAAGGTCCAAAATCCCGCGTTTCACGAGCGCATTTTCACCAAATGGACAAAATATACTGGCGGCATTCAGACCTGCCAAACAGGGAATGTGTAGCGAATTTGCGTCGCCTGAGGCAGGCGTACTGGGCGTTACGCCTACAATTCGCATCATTCACGGTTTTTCACGGGAACTGACTCTTCCCGCTTTCAACCGGCTGTCATCGGGGAAAATGACAAGCCTGACATGAAGGCTTTCAGGCGTTTGCGCGGTCAATCATCCCCCACGCCCGACACCGCCCTAGACTGGACGCGACCTTGACCACACGGGACGCAGTTAAGCCATGAGCGACACCACCCATAACCTTGATCTCCCTTTTATCATGCCTTCGCAGGCCCAGAAGCACGTCACCCACAATGAGGCGCTGCAAAAGCTCGATGCCATTGTCCAACTCAGCCTGAATGCCGTCCTCGCTGCGCCTCCGGCCACGCCACAGGAGGGCGATTGCTATGCCATTGCCGAAAGCGCCACCGGCGTCTGGACCGGACGGAGCGGACGGATCGCCGTCTGGCAGGATGGCGCATGGGCTTATCTCGATCCGCGCCGCGGCTGGCGGGCGTGGAATGCCGCGGTCGGTCGCCTCCTCATTCATGACGGTACGATCTGGCAGCCGCTGCCGCTTCCCGATGATGCGACCTGCCAAACGCTCGGCATTGCTACGAGCGCCGACAGCACGAACCGTCTTTCGGTCGCCTCCCCCGCCACGCTTCTCAATCATGCGGGCGGCAGCCATCGTCTCAAGATCAACAAGTCATCCAGCGCGGAAACCGCCTCGCTGCTGTTCCAGTCCAACTGGTCGGGGCGAGCCGAGATGGGACTTGCCGGAAACGACGAGTTTGCGATCAAGGTGAGCGACGGCACGACCTGGAAGACCGGCCTTGCGATTTCGCCCGCCGGTCTGGTCAGAAAGCCCGAAAACCCCGCCTTTCGCGCCTGGCGCGCCACGGCCACGTCCACCCCGGCCAGCGGCGCCAAAACCGGCTTCACACAGACAACAGCCCTTGCGGGCACGATTTCGCTCGGCGCAGCGCTCTCCGAAGGCGCAAATCTCGTGGTTCCGGCCACCGGCCTTTATCTCATCTTCCTGCAATATGTGATCAACACCACGACCGGCTATGAGCTGTCTCTCTTGGTCAATGGCGTCACCGAAATCGCCTATGGGCGCGGCGGAAACACCGGCGCCATCATCCAGACCGGCATGTTGCAGGCGCTCACAGCGCTTTCGGCAGGCGATACGCTCTGCCTTAGCCACTCCGGCAGTGCCCAGTTTCAGCACGGCCCCAATCGCACGCAGATCAGCGGCGTCATGCTTTAGCCATGACTAAGATGCCACACCTCTGAACTTCCGACTTGATGGTTAACCATTTCTTAATTTTCAGGATGACTCGAAAATGGGCATGGTTTAAGAAATGTTAAGTTTTATTCACAGCGGTTGGTCAGGTGGTACAAGTGAGCATCCTTGAAATCTCGAGGAGTAGTTCGGATCCGGTAATCGATCGTAACGTTAATATGATCGTTCGTCCGGTCGCTCCGGGAACTGAGCACAGTGGCGCTGGTCTTGAGCGCAAAACGCTTCATCTTGCAGCAAAGCGCGTATTTGACATTTGCGCGTCGGCGAGTGCCCTGCTCGTACTTTCCCCTCTTCTTCTAGCGGTCGCGATTCTCATCCGGCTGGACAGTCCCGGTAACGTGCTGTTCAGCCAGACCCGCTGGGGCAAGGACGGTCGCAAGATTCGCGTCTTCAAGTTCCGTTCCATGCGCACGGACCTTTGCGACGTCTCCGGCGTAGCCCAGACGGTCAAGAATGATCCGCGCATCACCCGTGTTGGTGCCGTATTGCGTCGCACCAATATCGATGAACTTCCGCAACTCTTGAATGTCCTGAAGGGCGACATGTCGCTCGTCGGTCCGCGCTGCCATGCCATTGGCATGTTGGCGGCTGGCATTCCCTATGAGGATCTGGTGCCGGATTATCATCTGCGCCATTGCATGCGCCCCGGCCTCACGGGTCTTGCCCAGATGCGCGGCCTGCGAGGCCCGACGGATCGCCCCGGCAAGGCACGCGCCCGCATCGCCTGCGATCTGCACTATGTCGAAAACTTCTCTTTCTGGCTCGACATGAGAATTATTTTCGGAACCGTTATTTCCGAAATTCGCGGCGGTCAGGGCTTCTGATTTCAGCCCTCAATGAACCGAAACTCTTTGAAAAGCGCCCTTTTCGGGCGCTTTTTCGTCATTTGAGCGCCACAATTTCGAATTTGCGCTTCACCATCAATATCGTTGTTTTTGTTGCATCCTTACCAATTATTAGCATCTGCTTAGGCAAATTTTAAATGTGGCAAGCTAAATTGGCTTCCGTGGTCTTGAGTTTATGTAGAGAGTACAATGACCGAAGTGATGCGCCCCCGAGTTAAGTATGTCATCGGACCTGATGGTAGCCCGTTGACGATCGCAGACCTACCGCCGGCCAATACCCGCCGCTGGGTCATTCGCCGCAAGGCGGAAGTGGTCGCCGCGGTAAGAGGCGGTCTTCTCAGCCTTGAGGAAGCCTGTGAGCGTTATACGCTTACCGTTGAAGAATTTCTGTCCTGGCAGTCGTCCATTTCAGATCACGGCCTTGCCGGTCTGCGCACCACGCGCATCCAGCAGTATCGCCACTGATCGGCTGATCAAGACCATTTTCGAAAGCCCGTCGTCAGACCCTTCAAGGGACTGAAGGCGGGCTTCGCGCTTTTAGCGGCCCGCGCGGCCCGCCCCGCCTCGCCCCTTGCAATTGCCGCGTGATGCGCCACTTTCACCTGTCGAATGACAGGAGACATGAAGTGGAAATCACCCACGAAACCGGCAAATCCGGCGGCCGCTATGTGACCACCGTTGATGGTCACGAAGCAGAAATCACCTATTCCCGCACCTCTCCCCGGCTGATCATCGTCGATCATACCGGCGTGCCCGATGCCTTGCGCGGACGCGGCGTCGGCCAGGCATTGGCTCAGTATGTGGTGGATGATGCGCGCAAGGGCGGCTGGAAAATCATTGCGCTTTGCCCGTTCTTCAAGGCGCAGGCGTCACGTCACCCCGAATGGCGCGACGTGGTGCAATAAGGCATGTCGCGCAAAGCTGCGCAGCGTTTTTGCGATCACGACGGCAAAAACGCCAAAAGCTGTCCCTGCCCGCGGATCGTGACGGGCAGAGACAGCGTTTGACCGCTCAAAGCGGTGAAACGATGGTGCGACGGGTAAAGAAGGCGAGAGCCACCCGTGACCGCTTCTTGCGGAAACGATCATCGACTGACCTGTCGCGGACTTCAGGCCCGGGCGCGCATCGCGGTATCGCGTCCCTCCAGGGCGGCAGCCTTGGCGCGTTCTGCGAGGGCTTCCTCGAGAGCGAGTTCGGCAGCGTCCTGCTGGGTCTTCAGGTCCCGGATGGAAACCAGAAGGTTGTCGGCGCGCTGACGCGCCGCTTTCGCGAAGGTTGGATAAGCGAAGTGGTTGGGATCAGAAATACCCGAACGGCTCTCTTCGAGACCGATCTGGTGCTCCAGTTCCTTCGACATCCGCTCAAATTCCGCGATCATCGTCTGCAACTGCTGCAGTTGTCGACGTTTTTCGTTCACCTGAAACTCTTTCAGACGAACTAGGCTGTCATTCGGCTTCATACGCTATACTCCCGTGATGCGAGATCCCGGCCTTCTTACTCGACGCACCCGTTAACGATCCTTTTAGGGGACCTGTGACGAAAAAACCTCTCGGCCTTAACAAAAACCTACCGTCGGTAACCTTTCGTTTACGGGCATAGTTAATGATAGGGACGATCATTTAAGGGTCGGTAAATGCAGAGCCATAAAAAATCAGGTCGACAATGACGAGTCGACTGAATCACTTACGATGATTTCTTCATCCAGTGGTTCAGGTTTTGCGATGGCGGATTCATGTTTGGAATCAGGGGAGTGCCAAATTTATTTAACGAATTCGATAGGCCTTGCCAGAAGGAATCAGAATTTGTTAACCATTTGGTGGCAGCCTGCAAATCAGACAACGTCTGGGTCCGTATCGCGTAAGGGGGCAGGCATTACCTTTCGGCGGCGGTAAAGGGGATTAACATGCGGGTTCTACTCATTGAAGACGACAGCGCCACGGCGCAGAGCATCGAACTGATGCTGAAATCCGAGAGCTTTAACGTCTACACCACCGATCTCGGTGAAGAAGGCGTCGATCTCGGTAAGATTTACGACTACGACATTATCCTTCTCGATCTGAATCTTCCCGACATGTCGGGTTACGAAGTGCTTCGCACGCTTCGTCTTTCCAAGGTCAAGACGCCCATCCTCATCCTGTCCGGCATGGCCGGCATTGAAGACAAGGTGCGCGGCCTCGGTTTCGGTGCAGACGACTACATGACCAAGCCGTTCCACAAGGACGAACTGGTCGCCCGCATCCACGCCATCGTTCGCCGCTCCAAGGGCCATGCCCAGTCCGTGATCGTCACGGGCGAGCTTCTGGTGAACCTGGACGCCAAGACGGTTGAAGTCGGCGGCCAGCGCGTGCACCTCACGGGCAAGGAATACCAGATGCTCGAGCTGCTCTCCCTGCGCAAGGGCACGACGCTCACCAAGGAAATGTTCCTCAACCACCTCTATGGTGGCATGGACGAGCCGGAACTGAAGATCATCGACGTCTTCATCTGCAAGCTGCGCAAGAAGCTGGCCAACGCCGCCGGTGGCGCCAACTACATCGAGACGGTCTGGGGCCGCGGCTATGTGCTGCGCGAGCCCGATGGTGCCGAATACCTCGAAACTGCCTGATAGACCGCCTATCCCCGCCTCCGATATCAGCCCGCCCTCGCAACCCCGCGAGGGCGGGCGTTTTTGTTTGCCGAACGCACGCCAGACGCATGCGCGCACCAAAAAAGCCGGTCTTGTTTGTTCAAAGACCGGCTTTCAATCGTTAACGGTTGTTCGATCAGGCAGCGCGATCGACCCAGTCAAACGCGGCCATCAGGCTGCGACGGTCGAAAGGCTTCATCAGAAAATCCGTGGCCCCTGCCCGGCGGGCAGCCATCATCTTCTTCATGTCGTTTTCAATGAGGCTGTAATAGATGCGGAACTCGCGATCACCGGCGCGGCGGCGCATCTGCGTGATCAGATCGAGCGCGCCCTCGATATTGGCGTCAATGATGACGACATCCGGGAAATCGCTGGCGGCGCGCTCCAGCGCCTGATCAGCGTCCGAGGCCTCGCTCACCAGAAAATCAGCGCCCGACAGGATCCGGCGTCCGACCTTGCGGACAATATCCGAACTATCGACAATCATCAGACGTCTCATAATGCCTACCCCTTGCCGACCACCCGGTCAAAACTCAAACAGGGACCCGATAAGGCCCCTGTTGTGCAGTTAAGCATGGAGGCGTTAAACAATCCGTTACCGGATCATGAAACGGCAAGGCAAAGCGCGATCCGGCGCGCTTATTCGCCGTCCTTGTCCGGCGTGTCCGCCGTCTCTTCAGCCTTGTCGTCGGCAGCCGCCATCTTGGCCGTGAAGACGATGTTGTCTTCGTTAACGGCGTAGGTGATGACCATGCCGCTCTCATCGGCCATCAGCAGCGTGTAATAGGGCTGAATGGCGTGGGCATCCACGGCTTCCTCAAGCTTGCCTTCGTAGAGCTGAACGAATTTGCCCGGCATACGCAGCATGCGGCCCTTGACGGTCAGCGTAAACACCGCGTCGAATTCCGGGTTTTCCAGAACCACATCCACCGAGCCGCCGCGCGGGATCGCGCCATAAGCCACGAGGAAAAGGTTCATCAAAAGCTTGACGCGGTTCTTGGCAACGATGGCGCGCGGGCCGCTCCACGTCACTTCCGTCTTCTTTTCCGCCGCGGCAAAATCCTTGGCCGCCTTTTCAGCTTCGCCCGTATCAATGGACGAACCAGCCGAACCGGAGGCACCAAAGGCAAGGCGGGCAAATTTCAGGCGAACCGCGGCATTGAGCGCGCTGGTCCGGATGAGGTCCATGGCATCGGCATCGGCACCACCCTCGTCCAGCAGTTCCAGCCCGTTGGCAATCGCACCCACCGGGGAGATCACGTCATGGCAGACGCGGCTGCACAGCAGCGCCGCGAGATCCGGCCCGGACAGCGTGAGGTAAGGATTCTTCGTCATGAACTTTCTCCAGGGTGTCGTGTCCGTTACCGCGTCCGCCCGAACGCCACGCGAACGGGGACGCGCGAAGCAGCGCTGCGTCTTTGCCATAATGACACCATTTTTGGTAAACCGAATGTTAACACCATCTGCGCAAAATGGCCCTCTGACCGCAAGTCCGCCAAATTCTTCGGAAAGGCTGCACGCTTGCGTCACATGCATGTGAACTGACATGCGTGATTTCTGAGGATCGCAGGACCGGCGCGCGGAGGAGACCGGATATACCGGACACAAGCGCCCAACCGGAAGGACTGGAAAACCATGTGCGAAGACCGTTTTACCCGCCGCAATGCTCTTGGCATGCTCGCAACTCTGGCTGCCGTCAGCAGCCTCGGCCTGCCCGCAACGGCATTGGCGCGCAACACCTCCAGCTCGCAGTACAGTGCGCAGGAAATCGTTGATGCGGGTCACAATTTCTTCGGCTCCACCAGTGGCGGGCTCGCCAAGGTGGTCGAAAAAGCGTTCCAGCGCTATGGCCTGCCGAATGGCTATATTCTCGGTCAGGAAGGCTCCGGCGCCCTGATCGCGGGCCTGACCTATGGCGAAGGCGAGCTTTTCACCAAGAATGCCGGTCGCCACCCCACCTACTGGCAAGGCCCCTCCCTCGGCATCGATTATGGTGGTCAGGGTTCGCGCGCCATGATGCTCGTCTATAACCTGCCTTCGGTCGATATGCTCTATCGCCGTTATGGCGGGGTGAGCGGCTCGGCCTTCGTTGTGGCCGGCGTCGGCATGACGGTTCTGTCGAACAGCAACATCCTGATCGTGCCGATCCGCACCGGCCTTGGCGCGCGTCTTGGCCTCAATGTCGGCTATTTGAAGCTGACCCGTTCTCCCACTTGGAACCCCTTCTGACCTTACCCCCTCGAAAGGGGTGCTTGCGGCCCCTTTTGGCACATGTATAAAGGCGCAAGACCGTAAAAAGAACCGCGCGACATGCGTGCCGCCGGTTCATGCCCTGAACGGGCAGATTTGAGTGAGAGCGATCGTGATCGAGTATGCGCTACTTTTCGCGCTGGGTTTTCTGACCGCCTCACTGCTGGCCGTGGTCATCACGCCCGCTATTCATCGCCGCATCGTTGCCTATACCGAACGCCGTATTTTCGCGACCATGCCCATTAGCCGCGAGGAAGTGCAGGCGCAAAAGGCCATGGTGCGCGCCACGCTGGCGGCTGAAAATGCCCGCATTGGCAGCGATCTGTCGCGCGAGCGGCAAAAGGTCATCGACGCCACCGTCAAGGCGGATGCGATGCAGAAGGAGGCGGTTCGCCTCACCGGCCAGATGAAGGACCTGCAGGCGATCCTGGAAGACATGCGGACCGAGGCGTCCGCCATGCGCTCCGACATCCGCCGGGTCGACCTGCAAAACAGCGACCTCAAGGGCGCACTCAACCACTCGCAGGTGAGCATCGACGCCCTTCGCCGCGAAAACGAACTCCATCTGGAGCGCATGCGCCGACTGGAGCTTGATCTTTCGACCAGCAAGGTGGAACTCGCCTCCCGCGATGCGGACAATGAATCGCTTTCGCTGCGCATTCAGGCCGTTCGTCATGAGCGCGATGCGCTGCGCGCCGATTACCTCCAGAGCGGCACGACAATCAGCGATCTGCAACAGCGCACCGAACAATCGGAAGCGCGCCTTGTCCGCCTTGAGCAAAAGACCTTCCGTCAGGCCTCTGACATCGCCGATCTGGAAACCAAACTGGAGCGCCGCAACCGCGAACTGGAACGCCTGCGCGAGCGCCTGAAATTGACGGTCCGCGAAAAGGATGCCCTGCGCGTGGCGCTGAAGGCCGCTGGGCTGGCCTTGCCCTTGGCCGGTGAAACGGCATCGCAAACGGATGAAACCGCTCTGGAGGCGGATATGGACGCCGAAACACCGCAGAGCCCCGACACCGTCGGCAAGACAGAACTGGCAAGCCGCGCGGCGGCACTCTCCGAGCAGGTGATGGCCGCCAGCGATGGCAGTAATGACGATGCGTTGCGTGACGAACTGGCAAACCTTGCGGCCGCCATGACCGCCGAGGCGACCAGCGACCCCAAACTTGCCCGTCATGTTCGCGATATCGTTGGCCCGCCTCCGGCCTCCAACGACGATGACCATACGCTGGCGCGCCGCATTCGCCTTGCCATGGGTGAAAAGGCCGGAGCCATCCTGAACGACTGACCCGGACCGCCGGTCAGATCCGGCCTTGCGTCTGCGCAATCCGGTAAAGGGCAATGCCCGCCGCCGTCGCGACATTCAGGCTATCAAGGCTATCACGCTGGGCAATGCGCGCTGTCTGGAACCGCTCCATCACATCGGCGGGTAGTCCCTCGCCTTCCGTGCCCATCACGAGCGCCATGCGACGGCTGGCCGGAACCGCACCGATCTCGACCGTTCCACGCGGCGAAAGCCCCCAGATGGCAAAGCCTGCCGCATCCAGCGCTTCCAGAACATCGAGAATGCTGCCTTCGCGGACAAACGGAACCGCCAGAACCGAGCCGACCGAGACGCGAAGCGCCTTGCGGTAAAGCGGATCACAACTGGTCGCATCGAGGAAGATCGCATCGACGCCAAAGGCCGCCGCATTGCGAAACAGCCCGCCCGCATTGTCGTGGTTGGAAATACCGCAGCCGACGAGCACCAGCGCATCGTCCGGCAGTGCGGCGACCAGCGCCCGCATGTCGGGGCTTGTGTCCGGGCGCCTGCCGATGGCCAGCACACCGCGATGCATGTTGAACCCGGCAATCGCGTCGATCACCCGGGCCGTTGCCACATAGACGGGCACGTCCGGCGAAAAGCGCGCCAGAATGTCGGCCACGCCGGAAAGCCGGTTTTCCAAGACCAGAATGGCTTCGGCCTCGAACCGCCCGGCCCGGTGCGCTTCGGCCAGCATACGCAGCACCACCGTGCCCTCGGCCACGAAGCGGCCTTGCCGCCCCGTCAGGTCGCGTTCCTTCAGGTCGCGGAACACCGCGACGCGGGTATCCTCCGGATCTTCGATCAGAACCGGCGACACCACGCGCTTACTCGCCGACGGCAACGGTCGCGACGATGCGGCCCGTGGTCAGGTCGAAGACATAGGCGCGCGCGCCACCATCGGCAGCCTTGCCGTAAAACAGGATCTGCGAACCGGAGAGCGACGTGCTGACCACCGTAAAGCCCGCCGGAAGGGCGGCCAGAAGGTTGAGCGGGTTATCGCTCGGCACCGGCGAGGTCTGGCTGACCGTGGCGGCGGGCGCATCCTTGCCCTTGCTCACGACCTTGTAGACAACCGCACCGAAGACAGCCATAAGGCTGACGAACATCACAAAGCCCGAAACGATCTGCAGGCGGATCATCTTGCGGCGGACTTTTTCCAGCGCCGGATCGAGCGGCTTTTCGTCTTCGATTTCTGGTTCGATATGCGACATGACAGCCCCGCTTTCCGAGGTTCGAAGGTAAAGAATGAGCGATCCCTTTAAACAAGCCGAGGCTGCAAGGAAAGCCATTATCGTTCCCGATGACGCGAGCGGGCGTCTGGATGCCTGGCTGGCGGCCACGCTGGAGGGCGAAATTTCGCGAAGCCGCCTCAAGGCGCTGATCGAAGAGGGCGCGGTTCTGGTGGGCGGCGTGCCGGTGACAGAGCCGAAACGCAAGGTGAAACCGGGCGAAACGGTCGAGATCGTCATGCCCGAGCCGGAACCCGCCGAACCGCAGGGCGAGGACATTCCCCTTGACGTTCTCTACGAAGATGAAGACCTCATCGTGCTCGTCAAGCCCGCCGGTCTCGTCGTGCATCCGGGTGCGGGCAACTGGACCGGAACGCTGGTCAATGCGCTGATCCACCATTGCGGCGACAGCCTTTCCGGCATTGGCGGCGTGCGCCGCCCCGGCATCGTCCACCGCCTCGACAAGGATACGACCGGCGTTATGGTTGTGGCCAAGAACGACGCCGCACACCGCCATCTGGCCGCGCAATTTGCCGACCATGGCCGCACCGGCCCGCTGGAACGCGCCTATCTGGCCGTCGTCTGGGGTCGCCCGACACGCTTTGCCGGCACGATTGATGCGCCGCTGGGGCGCGCTGGCGACCGCACCAAACGCGCCGTCAAGCGCGAGGAAAGCGAAGACGCCCGCGAAGCCATCACCCATTATGAGGTGCTGGAACGGTTTCGCGAAAAGCCCGATGCCACCAGCATGGCCTCGCTCGTCGAATGCCGTCTGGAAACCGGCCGCACGCACCAGATCCGCGTTCACATGGCCCATATCGGCCATCCACTGATAGGCGACGCGGATTATGGCGCAGCCTTCCGCACCAAGGCCAACCTGCTCGATCCGGAGGCCAAGGCCATCGTCAACGCCTTCCCGCGTCAGGCGCTTCACGCCTACCTCCTGACCTTCGAGCACCCCAGAACGGGCGAGGAAATGCATTTCGAAGCGCCCATGCCGGAAGACATGGAAGCGCTTTGCGAAGCGCTTCGAGGCTCTTGAAACACGGTTTCGCCGTACTTAACTAATAACGCTGTGTGACACGGGTTTCCATGAAACCGTGCCAGAAGGCTTGCCCGCATGGGGCCGAGTTCGCGCTTGAGCGTTGATCCCTTAAACAGGGAACCGCCGGGCTGCATCGGCAAGGGGAGCCGATTTGAGGAGGGTGCTTTATGGCCCGTAATTCGATGCCGACTATTCTTGCCGGTGAAGGTGGACTGAATCGCTATCTGGATGAAATCCGCAAGTTTCCGATGCTGGAACCCCAGCAGGAATACATGCTGGCAAAGCGTTATTCGGAGCATGGCGACCGTGATGCGGCCCACCAGCTTGTCACCAGCCATTTGCGTCTCGTGGCCAAGATCGCCATGGGCTATCGCGGCTACGGCCTGCCGATTGGCGAGGTCGTGTCGGAAGGCAATGTCGGCCTCATGCAGGCCGTGAAGAAGTTTGATCCGGAGCGCGGCTTCCGCCTCGCCACCTACGCCATGTGGTGGATCAAGGCCTCCATTCAGGAATATATTCTGCGCTCGTGGTCGCTCGTCAAAATGGGCACCACCGCCAACCAGAAGCGCCTGTTCTTCAACCTGCGCCGCCTCAAGGGCCGCATTCAGGCCATTGAAGATGGCGATCTGCGCCCCGATCAGGTCACCGAAATCGCCACCACCCTCAAGGTGTCGGAAGAGGAAGTGATCTCGATGAACCGTCGCCTCTCCGGTGACGCCTCGCTCAACGCACCGATCCGCGCCGCCGAGGGTGAATCCGGTCAGTGGCAGGATTGGCTGGTGGATGAACACGACAGCCAGGAAACGACGCTGATCGCACAGGACGAGCTGGAAACCCGCCGCCGTATGCTGGCCAAGGCGCTTGCCGTTTTAAACGATCGCGAACGCCGCATCTTTGAAGCCCGCCGTCTGGCCGAGGAGCCGGTGACGCTGGAAGAGCTTTCGACGGAATTCGACATCAGCCGCGAACGTGTCCGCCAGATCGAGGTTCGCGCCTTCGAAAAGGTGCAGGAAGCCGTGCAGCAGCAGGCCCTCGAGGCCGCCAAGGCGCTGAAGGTGGTCGACGCCTGACGAGGCCTCAACGGATTTTTGCCGATAAAATAAGCCCCGGTCTCCCGGGGCTCAGACTGCGGCAGGACTCGCAAGCCTAACTCTTCGTCATGGTCGGGCTTGACCCGACCATCCATCTCCCCTTGAAATTGTGGATCCTCGGGTCAAGCCCGAGGATGACGGAAGATAGGTCAGCTGGGTGTGTCAGCAAACTCAAAAGCCCCGGTCTCCCGGGGCTTTTTCGTGTCTTGCTCTGGCTTACTGGCCGCCGTCCTGCGTCGACCACTGGGCAATCGCCTTGTTGAAGGCGGCGGTGCCATCTACACCCTTTTCCATGGTCAAAAGCGCGCGGCGACCGTTGCGGTAGGTCACTGGAATATCCATCCAGTTGCGGCTCTTCAGGAGTTCCATATTGGCCTTGCGCGCATCAGCAAAATCGTTGAGCGCCACCATATGGAAATCATCGGTAATGCGGGCCGGAACGGCGATCAGCGGGTTGCCGCGATCCTGCTCCGTGCTCTTCATCGAGATGCGCTGCACGCTTTCAATCGCACCACCTTCAAAGCCCGCCGGGATCGAGAAAACGATCTCGACCAGATGGCTTGCCGGAAGCGACGGATCGCTGTTGCGCTTGAAGGTCACAAGCGCCGTCAGGTTCTTGCCCGGGACATTGATCGTGCCCTGAACCGTCCCTTCCGGACGACCATTGTCATCCTTCTCTTCACGGAATTCCCACTTCACGCTGCCTTCGATGGCGGTCGGCGTCGATTGCCCAACCTTTTCCTCATAGAGGTACATCTTGTCGCCAGCCGCCTGCGGAGCCTGCGTGGCAGTTGCAGCGCCCGAGGCACCAGCATTCGATACGCCTGTGCCCGGCGGTTGCGATGCAACGTTCTTTTCAGCCACCGAGGTGCCCTCACGAGAACCGCCCGTCTGCGCGGCACCCTGCCCGGCATCCACTTCCTTGCCATCCGCCATCAGGCGCTGGGTGAATTTGGTGCTACCTGCCGCCGGATCGGGCTTGGTCGCAGGCGTCGTTGCCTGTTCGCTCGTACTCGTTGCAGGGGTCGTGGAACCGTTTCCGTGCGATACGACCGGCGTGCCGGACGGCTGCGCCGGGCCGCTGAACAGCGTGGTCATGGCATCACGATTGAGCCACAGCGCATAGGAACCGCTGGCGATCAGCAGAACGGCCAGTGCGCCAATGCCCATCTTGGCAATGCTCGGACGCGGCTTGGGAACCGCACGATAGGGGAAGGTCACTTCGCCCGGCGGAAGATCGCCAAAGCCGATATCGGCGGAGGCAACCGTCTTTTCAACCGCAGGCGCCACGGGCGCAGCAGGCGCAGAAGCCCCGGCAACCGGCTCGTTGCCATATCCGATCAAGGCTTCGAAATCGTCCCAGGCTTCCTTGCCCTGCTTGGGGGCGGCGGGAGCGGCAGGCGCAACGGGAACCGGATCAGCTACCGGCTCAAGAGCGACCGGCATGGCACCTGTCGTTCGACCTTCGAGATAGGCATCAAAATCATCGATCAGCGCATCGCTGGAACGCGCCTGTTCGCCAGCCGGTGCCGCCGCAGGTGCGACGGCAGGCGCGAGCAGATCATTCGTCTCCGGCCAGTCCCAGGAGCGATCGGCCTTGTCAGAGGGTGCAGCAGGCGTTTCGTCCCAGCCCTGAACGACCGATGCAAAAGGATCATCGCGCTCATCGCGACGCGGAATCGGCGGAAAATCATCGGGAGCGGCGTCAACCACACCCTGCGCTTCGGGCAAGGCATCGTCAAAACCACGTTCTGCCTGCTCGAATCGCTCTTCCGCATCGGCAGCCGTCACCGGCTCTTCATAGGCCGGTTCTTCGAAAACAGGCTCTTCGCGTGCGGGAGCGGCAGCCGGTTCGTCCCAGACCGGCTCGGGCTGCGGCTCGGGCTGCGTAAACACCGGCTCGTCGTAAACCGGCTTCGGCTCTTCCCAGACAGGCTCAACGGGAAGCGGCAGCGGCGCGGCAACCACCGGCGGCGGCACGAAAGCAGGCTGCGGCGGCACGACCGGCGCCGCGGCCACCGGCTCCGGCGCAACGAAGACGGGCGGAGCAACCGCGGCAACCGGCTCTTCAGCCGGAAGCGCTTCGGCATATTCGGCCTCGACCTCGGCAATGGCCTGATCGAGCTTATCGATCTGGCGCTTGAAGAGGGCCTCCGGCGGAGCAGGCTTCATGCTCTCCAACTGCCGGATCACGGCACTTCGAGCTTTTTCGTAAACCTTCACCCGCATTTCGGGCGTATTGTTCGCCAGTCCGTCGACCGCACGGCGAATAACCGCGACAAAATCCGCCATCAGTACCTTCTCATGCTCTCCGGTTCACTGACCGGAACTGGGACATAGTGCAATGAAACCTTAATCCTCAAAGGGATCGGTCACAAGTATGGTATCATCGCGTTCCGGGCTTGTGGACAGAAGTGCAACCGGCGCACCGATCAACTCTTCCACCTGACGGACATACTTGATGGCCTGGGCGGGCAGATCAGCCCACTTGCGGGCACCAACGGTCGATTCCTTCCAGCCTTCCAGCGTGATGTAGATCGGCTCGACGCGGGCCTGCGCACCCTGGCTGGCCGGCAGATGATCGATTTCCTCACCATCCAGCATGTAGCCAACGCAGATCTTGATTTCGTCGAGGCCATCGAGAACGTCGAGCTTGGTCAGCGCGATGCCGGTGATGCCGTTGGTGGCAACCGACTGGCGCACCAGAGCCGCATCGAACCAGCCGCAACGGCGTTTGCGGCCCGTCACCGTACCGAATTCGCGACCACGCTCACCGAGGAACTGGCCAACGGCGTCCGTCAGTTCGGTCGGGAACGGACCTTCGCCGACGCGCGTCGTATAGGCCTTGGTGATGCCGAGGATATAGCCGAGCGAACCCGGACCCATGCCCGAACCGGCTGCCGCCTGCCCTGCCACCGTGTTGGACGAGGTGACGAAGGGATAGGTGCCGTGGTCGATATCAAGGAGCGAACCCTGCGCGCCTTCAAACAGGATGCGCTTGCCGGCGCGGCGTTCGCGGTCCAGCAGGTTCCAGACGGTATCGCGGAACGGCAGAACCTGATCGGCAATCGAGGTCAGCTCTTCCATGATCGTGGCATGGGCGATTTCGGCGACGCCAAAACCACGGCGCAACGCATTGTGGTGCGAAAGCAGGCGATCCACCTTGCCCGAAAGCGAATCAAGGTCGGCCAGATCCATGAAGCGGATGGCGCGACGGCCAACCTTGTCTTCATAGGCCGGGCCAATGCCGCGGCGCGTGGTGCCGATCTTCGTGCCGCTGTTGGAGGCGGCGTCTTCGCGCATGCCGTCCAGTTCGCGGTGCAGAGAGAGAATCAGCGTGGCATTGTCGGCAATGCGCAGGTTCTCCGGGGTAATCTTGACGCCCTGCGCTTCAATGCGGGCGATTTCGGCGATCAGTGCATGCGGGTCCACGACAACGCCGTTGCCGATCACGGCCAGCTTGCCCGGACGCACGACGCCGGACGGCAGCAGCGAAAGCTTGTAGCTTACGCCGTCGATGACAAGCGTATGGCCGGCATTGTGCCCGCCCTGAAACCGGACCACGATGTCCGCGCGCTCGGAGAGCCAGTCAACGATCTTGCCCTTGCCCTCGTCGCCCCACTGCGAACCCACCACCACGACATTCGTCATCGAATAATTCCTGTTGCGTGCCGGGGTAAAAAGCACCCCGGACCATTCCAAACCCGCGCATCTATAATGGTTTGTTTCGCGGAAAGCGACTCCGTTTCACCGCAGGATTTCGCCTTTTTTACGTGACAAATCGCAGCTTAAGGTTCTATCTGCCCGCCTGTCGTTTTTCCCACGCCCGGCATTCTGGCCGCGCGACACCTTCTCAGCCGGTGCCTTTACGTGTCCAGCAAAGCCTATTTCTTTCTCGTGACCGCCACCCTTCTGTGGGCCGGAAACACGCTGGCCGGAAAGCTCGCCGTCGGCCATATCAGCCCGATGATGCTGACGCTGTGCCGCTGGGTGATTGCTGTCACCCTGATCGTTTCGATCTCGCTGCCGCAACTGCGCAAGGACTGGCCGCTTCTGAAAAAGAACTGGTTGCTGCTCTTTGCCTATGGCGCCTTCGGCTACTCCGTCTTCAACGCGCTTCTTTATTCGGCGCTGAGGCTGACAAGCGGCGTCAACGGCGCCATCGAGCAAGCCAGCATTCCCATGCTGATCTTCATCATCAACTTCGCCTTTTTCCGCATTCGCGCCTCCTGGGCACAGCTGGTCGGTTTTGCGCTGTCGATTCTCGGCATTGCCATCACCGCCTCGCATGGCGATCTGTCCGCCCTTCTGGAACTCGACATCAATGCGGGCGACCTCATGGTGCTGACCGCATCGCTGATCTATGCATGCTATACGGTGGCATTACGGTGGCGACCGGCCATTTCCTGGCAGAGCCTGATGGCGGCCTCAGCCTCCGGCGCGCTCGTCGCAGCCGTGCCGCTTCTGGCCGTTGAAATCGCCAGCGACACCTTCATCATGCCGGATTTCACCGGCTGGATGCTGGTTCTTTATGCCGGACTTCTGCCCTCGCTCGTCTCGCAAATCTTCTGGGTGAATGGCGTGGAAGGCATCGGCGCCAACCGCGCCGGCCTCTTTATCAATCTCATTCCCGTCTTCGGAACCGTGCTGTCAGTGCTCTTCCTCAAGGAAACGCTGCACAATTTCCACCTTCTGGCGGTGGCGCTCGTCATGGCAGGCATCGCCATTGCCGAATGGGGCAAGCCGAAAACGGCCTGAACCTGAAAAAGAAAAACGGCGGATCACTGTCTCCGCACGCTATGGAGACAGGACCCGCCTTCAAAGTTGAGGCATTTCAGTTCAGGGTCGTCAGAGCGGGTCGCCAGCCGGAACAGAGCCGGTCAGCACACCATAATCAATCGCCGGAGCTTCCGGCAGGATGAAGGGCGAGATCTGCGAACGGGCCGCGGCAAGCGCCTGCTCAACGTCAAGCGAGGTCAGCATCAGCTGATCGAGCGGCATGACCTGATCACGGTCCGCGCGCCAGGACGCCTTGATGGCAATCGAACGACCGTCAATGCAATGGCCGAAAGCGGCGCAAAAACGATCGGAAGCCTTGGTGGACGCCGTTTCCGGCACGCTGACGGTGCCTGCGGAAAATGCGGAAGACTGGAGAAGGCCACGGGCCAGACCGCCCGGACCGAATGCATGGGCAGGAACGGCACCGGCAAGCGAAGCCGCAATGAGACCGACTGCAACAGCAAGAACCTTGGTACGCATGACTTTAACCCCGTTTATTCCGGACGGTACTTCCGTCCTCTTTTTATCGTTCCGGTTCATTCCGGTGTCTGGACTGCTTCATGCGAGAGATTGTTCCCTCTCGTCCTGTGATGCCCAATTGATAGACCCAAAAACTTTCCAACCCGCCTAAACCGGAAGATACAATTTTATCGAAACCTGATTTTTGTCATCGCACCCCCGGATCGGGTGGCGCTCGCATTTTGGCATCAGCGCGGGCGCAAATTGATGCTTTTCCGCACTCGCCAAATTGCCTACCCCTTATGGAAACGAGGCCAAGCGCCGGACATTCGGGGAGAGACGCGGCATGACCCTGCCCTTTTACTGGAACGAAATGAACGCCAGCGATTTCGCCGGTCTCGACCCGGAATCAACGGTCGCGATCCTGCCCATCGCCTCCACGGAACAGCACGGCCCCCACCTGCCAATTGCCACCGATGTGGCGATTGCCAACGGTATGCTGGCCGAATATCGCCGCCAGAAGCCCGCGGATCTGAAGACGCTCGTTCTGCCCACGCAGGAAATCGGCAAGGCCAATGAACATATCTATGGCCCCGGCACGCTCTCCTTTGGCGCGGAACTGCTCATTCAGGCGTGGACCGCCATCGGTCAGAAGGTTGCAGAAGCCGGCGTGCGCAAGATGGTCATCGTCAATTCGCATGGCGGCAATCTCGATGTCATGAGCATCGTTGCCCGCGAAATGCGCGTCCGTTTCCAGATGGCGGTGGTTTCCACCCAGTGGACGCGCTTCGGCTATCCGGAAGGGTTTGTCAGCGAACACGAACAGAAATTCGGCATCCATGGCGGTGATGTGGAAACATCCCTGATGCTCCACTTCCGCCCCGATCTGGTGCGCATGGAAAAGGCCGAAAACTTCGCCTCCAAGGCTGAAGAGATGAAGGCGCATTCGCGCTTCCTCGGGCCGCTGCCGCCGCATTCGCTGGCCTGGATTGCCCACGACCTCAACCCGCATGGCGTGGTCGGCGACGCGACGAAGGGCACCGCCGAACGCGGCGAAATCATTTGCCGTCACCAGATTGCGGGCTTTGTCGAACTGGTGCAGGACCTCGTTGGCTGGCCGCTGTCGAACCTCTATGTGAAATAAAGGCTCACCCGTCGCGCCGCTCGCTGGGCGGCACGGCACCGCTCGCCTGCAATTCCTGCACCATGGCCGAGAATTCGGTGAGCAGATATTCCACGAAAAGCGTCGCCGCTGCATCAAGCGGCGTGCGTGAGCGGGCAAACAGCTTCATGGCCTGATGGCGCACATAAGCGGGCGTGAAAGGCCGGAACACCAGTTCGCCGCGTCGGCACTCGGCAATCACGTCAAGCGGGTTCAGCACCGAAATGCCCGCCCCCTGCTTCACCATCTTCTTCATCAGTTCGACGGAGTTGGTTTCAAGCACCGGCTCCACCGGCAGCGCCATGGGGGCCAGCGCCAGATTGATGGCATTGCGCAGACTGTTGCCGGGATTGGAGAGCACCAGCTTTTCCTGAAGCACCTCCAGCGGATCAATGCTGTCGAGCGCCGCCAGCCGATGCCCCACAGGCATCACCACCCCCACCGGAACGTCGAAATTGGCAAGCGTTCGCACGCCCGGCGTTGCCGGAATGTTGAAGCCAAGGCCAATATCCGCCTCCCCGGTCAGAACCGGATTGAGCGTGACCGAGCCCGCATCGTTAAGCAGACGAATGCGCACACGCGGATGCGCCTCCATGAACCGCGCCAGAAGCTCCGGCAATGGCCCGGCAGCAAGCCCGACCGTCGTCACAATGGACACCTTGCCCGCCTGCGGCATCTTCAAACCACGGATGCGCGTTTCCAGTTTCTCATAATTCTTGAGCACTTCGCGGATATGCTCGATGCACAGCTCCCCCGCCGCCGTCAGCCTGAGTCCGCGCGGCAGGCGCTCGAAAATCGGCGCGCCGAACTCTTCTTCCAGCGCCAGAATCTGCCGGTTGACGGCGGAAGAGGCAACATTGAGCCGTGCCGCCGCCTTGCGGATGGAGCCGCAACGGGCAATTTCGTCAATATATTGTAGCTTGCGCGAGTGAAGCATGGGCAGAGCCTTGCACATTTTTTGATCAGCCCGCATGATTTGCGGACAAAGATGATACCGATGCCGAAAAAGCATCATTGCGCACGAATTTTGATGCTTTTCAAAGCGCAAAGCAACGGGTCAAATGGCCGCCAGGGATAAAAATCTCGCTTGATCCAAGCTCCAGAATGGGAACCCGTACACATGAGCAACGCCTTGACTTCCAAGACTTTTCTCGCGGCCTTTGGCCTCCTCGCCACTGGTCTTGCGGCCCAGCCCGCCGCCGCCCTCGATGAGGTCACCTACGGCACCAACTGGCTGGCCCAGGCCGAACATGGTGGCTTCTACCAGGCTGTGGCCGATGGCACCTACGAGAAATACGGCCTCAAGGTGAAGGTCATTCAGGGTGGCCCGCAGGCCGCCAACCGTTCGCTGCTGATCGCCGGCAAGGTCGATTTCTACATGGGCAGCCCGCTCGGCGAATTCGACGCCGTGAAGGAAGGCATTCCGCTGATCGACGTGGCCGCCATCTTCCAGAAGGACCCGCAGATCCTCATGTCCCATCCGGATCAGGGCGTTGAAAAGTTCGGCGATCTCGCCAAGCTTGAAACCCTGTTCATGGGCAAGGACGGTTACACCACCTATTTCGAGTGGATGAAGAAGAACTATCCGGGCTTCAAGGACGAGCAGTACAAGCCCTACACCTTCAACCCGGCCCCCTTCATTGCCGACAAGAAATCCGGCCAGCAGGGCTATCTGACCTCCGAGCCCTTCGAAGTGGAAAAGCAGGCTGGCTGGAAGCCGAAGGTCTTCCTACTCGCCGATAACGGCTACAACCCCTATTCCACGATGATCACCGCCAAGACGGATCTGGTTGAAAAGAACCCGGACCTCGTTCAGCGCTTCGTCGATGCCTCGATCGAGGGCTGGTACAACTACCTCTACGGCGACAACAAGGCCGCCAACGCCTTGATCAAGACCGATAACCCGGAAATGACGGATGAGCAGATTGCCTACTCCATCGAGAAGATGAAGGAATACGGCATCCTGATTTCGGGTGAAGCCGAAACCAAGGGCATTGGCTGCATGACCGACGAACGCGAAAAGAAGTTCTTCGATGACATGGTGGCCATCGGCCTGCACACCGCCGATCTCGACTACAAGAAGTCCTACACGACGAAGTTCGTCTGCAAGGGCCTCGGCATGGCGCTGAAGAAGTAAGCGCACGCTTGATCCGGCCTCTCCCTTCGCGGGGAGAGGCCCCGCAATTGCCTATTCTCTGCCAACCGGAAACGCCTTCCTGATGACCGAGCAAGCCATAGCTTCCCCTCCCCACGCCTCGCATCCGGGGACCCGACGCCCGCTTGTGGTCATGAAATCCGTCTCCAAGGTTTTCTCCTCGGGAACGGTCGCTCTGTCCGATATGTCGCTCACCGTCGAAAGCGGCGAGTTCATCAGCCTTCTCGGCCCCTCCGGCTGCGGCAAGTCCACCGCCCTTCGCATCATCGCCGGTCTCGGCGACACCACAACCGGCTCGATTGACTGGCCAAGCTCGCGCATCAATTCGCGCGGCCTGCCGGAAGGCGATATTTCCTTCGTGTTTCAGGAACCGACGCTGATGCCCTGGCAGACGGTGTTCGGCAATGTTCACCTGCCGCTCAAGCTGCGCGGCGTCTCGAAGGCCGCCGCCCGCGCCGACATCATGACGGCGCTCGAAACGGTGGGCCTCAAGGATTTCGCCGACGCCTACCCGCGTGAACTGTCCGGCGGCATGAAGATGCGCGTCTCCATTGCCCGCGCGCTCGTGACCCGTCCGAAGCTGCTGCTGATGGATGAGCCCTTCGCAGCGCTGGACGAAATCACTCGCCAGAAGCTCAACGACGACGTTTTGAAGCTGTGGCGCGATACCGGCATCACGGTGATTTTCGTCACCCATTCGGTTTTTGAATCGGCCTATCTGTCGAACCGCATCGTGGTGATGAAGGCGCGTCCCGGACGCGTCCATGCCGACCTGCCGCTGGTCACCAGCCTTGAGCGGGGCGAGCTTTACCGTTCGTCGGAAGAATACCGTCAGGCCTGCGAACTGGTCTCGAAAACGCTGCTGGACGCCATGGGCGGCGTGGAGGAACATTGATGAGCGACGTGACCGCTGAGACCGCCATTCCCGTGCCGCCGCGTCCGTGGAAATATCGCGATACCGCGCTTCGCATCCTGATCCCGATTGGCGTGGTGATCGGCCTTCTCATTATCTGGCAGGCCATTGTCACCATCAACGAAATCCCGCCTTACATCCTGCCCGGCCCGGTGCTTGTCGCCAAGGCGCTGGTGCGCGATTGGGCAACGCTCTTTCCCGCCCTTCTCGTCACCGCACAGATCACCTTCATTTCGCTGATGCTGGCACTGGCCGGTGGCGTCGGCTTTGCCGTCTTCCTCGTGCAGTCGCGCTGGATTGAAACGGCCTTCTATCCGATTGCCGTCATCCTGCAGGTAACGCCGATTGTCGCCATCTCGCCGCTGATCCTGATCTACGCCCCGTCGACGCAAGTAGCGCTTCTCATCTGCGCCTTCCTCGTTGCCTTCTTCCCGATCCTTTCCAACATGGTGCAGGGCCTGAAGAGCGTCGATCATAACCTCTTGAACCTGTTTGATCTTTACGGCGCCTCGCGCTGGCAGACGCTGCTTTACCTGAAGCTGCCCGCCTCGCTGCCCTATTTCATGACAGGGCTTCGCATCGGCGGCGGTCTGGCGCTCATTGCCGCCGTGGTTGCCGAGTTTGCCGCAGGCTCTGCCGGTGCCGGGTCCGGCCTCGCCTTCCGCTTGCTGGAAGCACAGTTCCGCCTCAACATTCCGCGCCTCTTCGCGGCCCTTCTCATGCTCTCGGTGCTGGGCGTGCTGATCTTCATGCTCACCTCCTTCATCGCCTGGCTCAGCCTGCACCGCTGGCACGAGAGCAGCCTGAAACGGGAAAACTGATGCCTGCCGAATTCATGACACTCCCCAAGGCCCCGCGTTTTGCGCTTCTGAACGCCACCCTGCCGCAGATTGCGGTCAAAGGTTACGCGGCCACCGCCAAGGAAGGACTGGTGAAGGCCGATCTGGTGATTGCCGATGGCAAGATCGAGGCCATCCTTCCCCCCGGTCACGCCCCGGCAGACATTCCCGCCGCAGACCTGCGTGACGGCATGGTGTGGCCTACCTTCACCGACATGCACACCCATATCGACAAAGGCCATATCTGGGAGCGTAACCGCAATCCGGATGGCACCTTCATGGGCGCGCTGGAAACGGTGGGCATGGACCGCACCGCTAACTGGAATGCCGATGATGTACGCACTCGCATGGATTTCTCCCTGCGTTCGGCCTATGCGCATGGCACCGGCCTGTTGCGCACCCATCTCGATTCCATCGCCCCGCAGCACCGGATTTCCTTCGAAGTTTTTGGTGAAATGCGCGAGCGCTGGCAGGGCCGCGTCGATCTGCAGGCGGTTGCCCTCTTCAATATGGACCATGTCTATGACACGGCCTATTTCGCCGAACTCGTTGCCACGGTGAAACGCTTTGGCGGCCTGATGGGCGGCGTGCCGCAAATGTGGCCGGACCTGCATGAACGGCTGGATATCGTCTTCCGTGCCGCCGCCGAAAACGGCCTCGATGTCGATTTCCATGTGGATGAGACAAAGGACAGAGAAGTCCTCGCCCTGGAGGCGGTGGCCGAAGCGAAGCTGCGAAACGGCTTTGAAGGCACCGTCACCGTCGGCCATTGCTGCTCGCTCGCCCGTCAGGATGACGATGTCGCCGCCCGCGTCATCGACAAGGTGGCGAAGGCCGACCTGAAGGTCGTTTCACTGCCCATGTGCAACATGTATCTGCAGGATCGCACACCCGCCAACACCCCGCGCTGGCGCGGCGTGACCCTCTTCAAGGAACTGACGGCTGCGGGCGTTGATACGGCTGTTTCGTCCGATAACACGCGCGACCCGTTCTATGCCTATGGCGACCTCGACCCCGTCGAAGTCTTCCGCGAGGCAGTGCGCATTCTCCATCTCGATCACCCGCTCGACACCTCGGCGCGCATCGTCACCACGACGCCCGCCGCCATTCTCGGGCGTCCCGAAAAGGGCGTGATCGCCGCGGGCAACCCCGCTGACCTCGTTCTCTTCAGCGCTCGCCGCTGGAGCGAATTCCTCTCCCGTCCGCAGGCTGACCGCATCGTGATGCGGAATGGCATGGGCATCGACCGCAACCTGCCGGATTATCGTGACCTTGACCCGCTTTCATCTGGAGCATGACGATGCCCGATTATGATGCCCTGAAAAAAGACCTCGAAGGCCTCACCATTGAAGACAACCCGGCTCTGGTGCGCCAGAAAAGCCGTGACTTCTACTGGTACTCCCCGGTTCTGAAAGAAGAACTCGACAAGGTGGTCGGGGACCTCGTGGTCACGCCGAAGAACGAGGAAGAAGTGATCCGCGTTCTGAAAACCGCTTTTGCCCATGGCGTTCCGGTCACCGCACGCGGCGGCGGCACCGGCAATTACGGCCAGTGCATGCCGCTCTCCGGCGGCATCGTGCTCAACATGCTGGCCATGAACGCCATCAAGGAAATCGCGCCCGGCCGCGTACTCGCCGAAGCCGGTGTGCTGACCGCCGATCTCGACCGCGCCTGCCAGGAGCATTCCGGTCAGGAACTGCGCTTCCACCCCTCGACCACGGCGACCGCCACGCTGGGCGGTTTCGTCGCCGGCGGCTCGGGCGGCGTCGGCTCCATCCATTGGGGCGGCTTGCGCGAACTCGGCAACATCCTGAAGCTCAGGATCGTCACCATGGAAGCCGAACCGCGCGTCATCGAACTGACCGGCTGGGATCTGCAGAAGGTGAGCCACGCCTATGGCACCAACGGCATCATCACCGAGGTGGAAATGCCGCTCGCCCCGGCCTACGACTGGGTGGATGTGATCGTCGGCTATGACGATTACATGGACGCCGTGCGCTATGCCGATAATCTGGCCCAGCGCGATGGTGTTCTCCTGAAAGAACTGGCGGTGATTTCCGCCCCCGCCCCGTTCGATTATTTCACGCGCCACAAGCCGTTCCTGAAGGAAGGCCAGTCTGTGGTGGTGATGATGGTTGCCCCGCATTCCATGGGGGCCATCGAATCCTTCACGGCGATGCGCAAGGGCGACATGCGCTTCCGCTCAGACAAGGCCGAGAGCATGAAGGGCATCCCGCATGCCTATGAAATCGCCTGGAACCACACGACGCTGCGCGCCTTGAAGCTCGACACCAACATCACCTATCTTCAGGTGCAATATTCCGGCCCCAATCATCTCGAAAAGATCGAGACGCTGGAAAAGCTGTGCGGCGACGATCTGATCGGCCATCTGGAATTCATCCGCTTTGATGGCACCGTGCAGTGCGTGGGCCTGCCGATGGTGAAATACACCACCACCGAGCGGCTGGACGAACTCATGCGCATTCATGAAGATACCGGCTGCCCGATCTTCAATCCGCATCGCTACACGCTGGAAGAAGGCGGCATGAAGCAGACCGATACGGTTCAGCTGGCCTTCAAGCAGGAGACCGATCCGAAGGGGCTGTTGAACCCCGGCAAGATGATCGCCTGGGAAAACCCGGATTTCGACTTTACGGCAGGCAAGAACTTCCTATTCCCGGGTCTCGCGGCACTGGAAGGCTGAGAAGCAATGCGCGTTCTTCTCCTTCACTCCCATCCGGTGGAATCAAGCTTTGGTCGTGCTCTGCACGACCTCACGCTCGAAAGCCTGCGCAAGGCGGGCCACGAGGTCGATGACTGCAATCTCTATGAGGAAGGCTTCGACCCGGTCATGTCGCGCCATGACCGCATGGTCTATCACGACTACCCGGAAAACACGAAGCGGGTCGGCACCTATGTCGAGCGTTTGCAGAAGGCCGAGGCGATTGTCATCGTCACGCCCGTCTGGAACTTTGGTTTCCCGGCCATCCTCAAGGGCTATTTCGACCGCGTATGGGTGAAGGGCGTGACCTTCGACCTGGAGAACGGCAAGCTGTCCTCCAAAATGACGCACATCAAGAAGTTCGGCGTCGTCTTCACCTATGGTGCAACCCGCTGGAATGCGTTTCTGGCGGGCAATCCACCGAAGAAGATCGTCACACGCTGGCTGCGCGCCCATTTCGGCCTCACCACCCCGGCGCTCTTCCTCGCCCACTACGACATGAACAACTGCACGCCCGAAACGCGTCAGCGCTTCATGGACAAGGTGCAGGCGAAGATGGAAGCCTTTTGAGGAGGCCCCACAAAAAACTCGCCCCTCTAAATAAAAGGGGCGAGTTTTTAATTAGCGGATATTACAATCACATCATCCATATTAGTTACATATCGTAGCGATAATTTACGATGCTTTTTATATTTTGAGTTCTTTTATGAAGATGCTCTCTATATTCATCCAACTGTCGACTTATGTATATTTTTTTGAATTCTTTCACCAACTTCCCATCTTTAAGCAAACAAGCAGCCACCCCTGTAAAAAAATTGTCTTCGAAGACTGAAGACCATTTAAGCCGAGCGTCTTCAATAGCATTAACTGCATTAAGTTGAAATGGATCCAGCTCCGCCTTTACTTCCTTATGTATTTTACAAATTTCTTCAAAGTACGAACGAACACCACGTTTCAAATTGAATTTTCCTGGCAAAGCCTCAAGTTCATTTCTTACAGACTTTTTGAATTTATCGTCGAATAACTGATAAATATCCAAATAAAAATCCAAAGAAAATAATATATCATCAAGTTCACCATCTCTTTTTCTTGAGAAAGTAGTTAAGTGAACAGGAAAAGCGCGATGTTGCGAATGATTTCTGATTTCTTCCATCACTCTATAATTAAAATTATCATCGTAACATTTACTTTTTTTGATTTTTGCCCCATCTTTCAATTTTATATCATGTGATATTTCATAAACATGGGTTCCAATCACATCAAAAAACAACCGAACAGATGAGAGAAACGAGCCAATTCGACGTCCAAACTGAGCACCAACTCCATATAAATCTGGAACACTTCCTTTTCCAAAGACTGCATCCTCAAGTGCTGATTTGAATATAAACTCCTCAATATCACGATAGTTTTCGCAAATAGCGAAAAATTTCTCATCCAAAGATGTAAATTCGCTAAGAACACGTCGAGCTCTAAGCAAATTATCATATTCACTTTTTTCTATTTCGATCTCGTCACGTGAACCAATTACAAGACGTGCCAAAAAATAGGATTCTTTAGTCATGTAAGTACCATCCTCCAAAAATAAATTCGCGGTTCCATACTCAAAAGTTGAATGACCTTGACCACCGCACAGCAAATAATGCGCTGCAATATTAACTGAAATTTAAACACAATTATAGATTTAGCATTTAAATCAATTTTGAAGCGCTATTGTATTTCCCGGTTCCGGGTGGATTTTATAGCCCGGCTTTGGTGCTTGCGGCGGGCCATGAGGGCACCGTCCCCCCGGGAGAATGAACAATGCGTCCGATATCCATCGCAACCCTTGTTCTGCTTGCCACGCTGGCGGGCTGCGCCACGGCACCCTCGCGCATCACCAATGCCTGCTCGATCTTCGAGGAGAAGGACAGCGTCTTTGATAACTGGCGGCGTCAGGCCAAGTCCGTTGAGCGCGAATATGGCGTTCCGGTGCCGGTACTGATGGCGACGATCTACACCGAATCCGCCTTCAAGGCCCGCGCCCGCCCGCCGCGCAAATACCTCTTCGGCTTCATTCCGTGGGGTCGCATTTCGTCGGCCTATGGCTATGCGCAGGCGCTTGATGGAACCTGGGCGCGCTATAAGCGCGAGACGGGCCGCTGGACGGCAGACCGCACCGATTTCGGCGATGCCGTGCGCTTCATCGGCTGGTATCACTCCACCAGTTCGCGCGTGAACGGCGTGCGCCTCAACGACACCTATGGCCTCTATCTGAACTATTATTTCGGCCACAAGGGCTATGCCAATGGCAGCTGGCGCAGCAATGCGACGATCCAGCGCGCCGCGCGCCGCTCCGCCAACATGGCGGAACGCTACGAGCAGCAATTGCGGCAGTGCGGTCAGCGTTAGTTCAAGCGGAAGGAATGACCTTGGCCGCGGTGATTTCCACCTCGACCAGAAATTCCGGTCGCGTAAAGCCTGAAACGACGATCAGCGTCGAAACCGGCTTGGGATCGAGCGTGTAACGGTCGCGCACCGCCATATAGGGCGCAAAGTCCTCACGTTTCGTCACGAAACCGGAGATGCGGATCACATCGGCAAAGCTCATGCCCGCCTCTTCGAGAATGGCCTTGCAGGCTTCAAAGCAAAGCTCGGCCTGCGCCGTCACATCCTGCGGGATCGTATCATCGGGGCGAATGCCAAGCTGGCCGGACGTGACGAGAAGGGCTGCCCCCGGCGGCACGTAAAGCCCGTGATTATAGTGACCGAACGGCTTGCGGACGGACGGCGGATTGAAGACCTTTTTCATGCCATGCCCCTGAAATGAAATTGCCGGAACGGTAAACCGTCCCGGCCAGTACTATTTCGAAGGATGGCCCGGATCGCAAGGCAATCAGGCAAAGCGGGCCAGAAAAGCCTGCACCGCCGTCACCTCACTCTGGCGAAGCTCGTGGCCGCCCTCATGCCAGTCGATGGTCACAGACGCCCCCTGCCCGACAAGGTGTTCGGCCAGACGCTCCGTCAGTCCTGCCGGGCAGATCGGATCATGCTGGCCCGCCGTGATCAGCACATCCGTGCCGAACAGCGCGCCATCCTTTGGCGTGAACGGAATGAGCGGATGCATCAGCACCGCCGCATCGACCAGCCCCGGATATTCGATCAGCACGTTGGCGAGGATGTTCGCCCCGTTCGAGTAACCAAGCCCGATCACCGCCGTGGCACCATGCGCCTCGGTCTGCTCGCGGATGAAACCGGCCATCTTGTCGGTCGCCCGCGCCAGATCGGCCATGTCATACTGACCTTCCGCCCGACGCTTGAAGAAGCGCAACGCGCCGTACTCCGAAACATCACCGCGCGGCGAGATCACCGTGGCCTCGGGCATAAGATCGCCGCCGAAGCGGTGGAACTGCTGCTCGTCGCCACCCGTGCCGTGAAAGGTGAAAAGGATGGGGCGGGCTTGCCCGCCCGCCCTTTCTGCAAAGACGTACGTGTCTACGCTCATGTTTAGCCCTCCAGCGGCTGGAGGTGCTTTTCGAGGAAGGGCCGCAGATGCGCATGCTGGGCGGGAAGCTTCAGCGCTTCCCCCAGATGGGCCGTATCCTCGTCACGCGCAAAGCCCGGCTCATTCGTGGCAATCTCGAACAGCACACCGCCCGGCGTGCGGAAATAGATCGCCCAGAAGTAATCGCGGTCAATCACCGGCGTCACCTGATAGCCCGTATCGAGAAGCGCCTTGCGCACGGCAAGCTGCTTGGCCCGATCCTCAACGGCAAAGGCCACGTGATGCACCGAACCAGCCCCCAGACGGGCAAAATCAGCGCCCGGCAGGGTTTCCACTTCGATGAAATCGGCCCCGTTGCCGCCCGGCATGATGAAGCGGCGAACCCCGTCCTTCATGTCGGTCTGCTCATAGCCCATGTATTTCAGGAGTTCGGACGTGGCCCCGGCATCGCGAAGACGCATGGACACCCCGCGAAACCCGCGAATGGCGTGATCTTCGGCAATGCCGTTGCCGGTCCAGCCGGGACGATGGTCGCCTGCGGCTTCCGTCAGCGAAAAGACATCGCCATCCGGACCGTTGAAGGTCAGGCGCTTTTCACCGAGCACCGTTGTTTCGCCAAGACCCGTAACGCCTTCCTTTTCCAGACGCTCGCGCCAGAAGCCGAGCGAGCCTTCGGGAATGGAAAACAGCGTGGTGCCGACCTCGCCGGTACCGGGACGCCCGCGGGCAATATCCGGGAATGGGAAATAGGTCATCACCGAGCCGGGTGTTCCCACCTCATCGCCATAATAGAGATGGTAGACATCCGGCGCATCGAAGTTGACGGTCTGCTTGACGCGGCGAAGGCCAAGCGTCTTCGTGAAGAAGTGGTTGTTCTGGCGCGCATCACCGGCCATCGACGTGACGTGGTGCAGCCCCTTGATTTCGTTGAGCATGACAAGCCCCTTTCCGGCCCGTTCAGTTCGTGGGCCATTTGATGGGCTTATATTTGGTCGATCCGGGTGCTACGCCTAGCCCGGCAAATCGCAACGGATTGTCAACGGTGCGTGAACGATAAAATGAGTTCGTAAACCCCTCAGTGACGATCAACCGTCTCGGGCAATTGCCAGTTCACGGGATCACGCCCCTGTTTTACCAGCCATTCATTGGCCTTCGAGAACGGCTTGCTGCCGAAAAAGCCGTTATGCGCCGAAAGCGGCGACGGATGCACGCTCTTCAGCACCAGATGACGCGATGTATCGACAAAGGCTGCCTTGCGCTGCGCGTAAGCCCCCCAGAGGATGAACACCACATGCTCGCAACGCTCGTTGACGATACGGATCACCGCATCGGTAAAGCGCTCCCAGCCCTGCCCCTGATGCGAGGCAGCGCGCGCCTCCTCCACCGTCAAAACGCTGTTGAGAAGCAGAACGCCCTGCTTGGCCCAGCTTTCCAGAAACCCGTGCCGTGCCGGGGGAATACCTAGATCGGCCTGCATTTCCTTGTAGATATTGACGAGCGAGGGCGGGATGCGAACACCCGGCTGCACAGAGAAGCAAAGCCCGTGCGCCTGACCCGCACCATGATAGGGGTCCTGCCCCAGAATGACGACCTTGACGGCATCAAGCGGCGTCAGATCCAGCGCGCGAAAATATTCCGCCCCCTTGGGAAAGATGCGTTTGCCCGCTTCGCGCTCCGCCACCAGAAAGGCGCGCAGGGCCGTCATGTAATCGCTGGAAAATTCCGCTGAAAGCGCCTGTTTCCAGCTGTCTTCCAGCTGGATCGCCGTCTCGCTCATCACCGCCACCCGCAATCAGAGAAACCGGCCGTGGCGCTGCAGCACCTCGATCTTGTAGCCATCCGGATCGGTCACGAAGAAGAAGCGGGCAAAGAGCGCGCCATCACGCTCGAACGTCACCAGCTTGCCCGGGGCCAGACCGGCCTCGGTGAAGCGGGCATGTTCCGCCTCGATATCATCGACCGAAACGGCGAGATGACCGTAACCATCACCCATCTGGTAAGGCTCGGTGCGCCCCTTGTTGACCGTCAGTTCCAGTTCAAAGGGTGTCTCGTCACTGCCGAGATAGATCAGCGTGAACGTCTCGAAATCCAGCCGCTCGATGATGCGAAAGCCGAAGGCCAGCTGATAGAAGTCCAGCGAGCGCGCCTCATCCAGAACCCGCACCATCGAATGGATCATCTTCGCCATAAATTCGCTCCTTGCACCTGCCACGACACATTGTGTTCACACCACTTTGAACACGCCGCCAACTTGTATTATATGAAAAGCCGAAAGCAATGCAGCAGGACGCAAAAGTGCACCACGCCGAGGCCAAAACACTTCCGCCGACCGAAACGCTTGAGGATTTCCGCTGTCAGGCCCGCAAGGCCAGCGAATTCCTGAAGGCGCTTTCGCATGAAACGCGCCTGCTGATTCTGTGCACGCTGAATGATGGCGAGCGCACCGTCGGCGAACTGGAAGAATCGCTCGGCCTGCAACAAGCCGTGGTTTCTCAACAGCTTGCCCGCCTGCGCGCCGATGATCTGGTCAAGACGCGCCGCGAGGGCCGTCAGATTTTCTACCGCATCGCCAGCCCGAATGTCAGCCTTGTGGTCGATGCGCTCTATCGCGGCTTCTGCGCCACTGGCAAAGGCTGAGACGCCACCCTTTCCGACGACATCCGGACACTTATCACCAGAATTTTACCCTGCGCGCCACATATTACGCTTACGTCAAAGTTATTTCCATGTTGCAGAATGTCGCGCCTTGAGGCAAGAATACGACTTAAGGTGCAGGGAAGAGGAGCCCTGTGCGCCGGGCAGTCGCAAACGCCGTCTGTTTCAGCATTGGAGGATGTCGAAACAGTAAGAAACCCCGAAAGGGGTCAGAAGTCGGCAGCACTGTCCGTTACAGTTTGGGAGGAATGGAATGAACAGTGTGGCTGTGCAAATGCCGCCCATGGCGCGTGATCGGATTTGGTTGAATTCCTATCCGCCGGGCGTTGCTGCCGAAATCGGCCCCTACGCCGCCAATTCGATTGGCGAGCTTTTCGAAAAAAGTTGCCGTGACTATTCGGCCCGCCCTGCTTTCACCAGCATGGGCAAAAGCCTATCCTATCGCCAGATGGAAGAGAAAAGCCGTGCCATTGCCGCTTGGCTTCAGGCGCAGGGCTTGCGCAAGGGCGACCGCGTCGCGGTCATGATGCCGAACGTGCTGCAAAACCCGGTGACCGTCTATGGCATCTTGCGGGCCGGCCTGACGGTGGTCAACGTCAATCCGCTCTATACCCCGCGCGAACTGGAGCATCAGCTCAATGATGCAGGTGCCAAGGCCATTTTCGTGATGGAAAACTTCGCCCACACCGTGGAGCAGGTTCTGCCGCGCACCGGCATTCGCTATGTCGTGGTCACCGCCATGGGCGATATGCTGGGCCTCAAGGGCCACCTCGTCAATTTCGTGGTGCGCAAGGTTAAGAAGCTCGTGCCGCGCTGGTCGATCCCGTCCGCCATTGGCTTCCGCGCCGTTGTCTCGGACGGCAAGCGTATTGCGATGAAGCCCGTCGATGTATCGTTGAGCGATATAGCCTTCCTGCAATACACGGGCGGCACAACCGGCATTTCCAAGGGCGCGGCCCTGACGCACGCCAACCTGTTGGCCAACAAGCAGCAGATCGCCATGTGGCTGGATTCCGCCTTCGCCGATGGCAAACGCCCGGCGGCCATGACCTTCCTGTGCGCCCTGCCGCTCTACCATATCTTTGCCCTGACGGTGAATTCGCTGATGGGCGTTGCCACAGGCTCGAACAATCTGCTGATTGCCAACCCGCGCGATATTCCCGCCTTCGTCAAGGAATTGCAGAAAACGAAGGTGCATATCTTCCCCGGCCTCAACACGCTGTTCAATGCGCTGATGAACAATGCCGATTTTGCCAAGCTGGATTTCTCGTCGCTGATCTTCGTGCTGGGCGGCGGCATGGCCGTGCAAAAGCCGGTGGCTGAACGCTGGCTTGCCATGACCGGCTGCCCGATCACCGAAGGCTATGGCCTTTCGGAAACCTCGCCGGTCGCCACCGTCAACCGGCTGGATACCCGCGACTTCACCGGCACCATCGGCCTGCCCCTGCCCTCGACCGACATCGATATTCGCGATGAGGCAGGCCTTTCCCTGCCGCTTGGCGACGTGGGTGAAATCTGCATTCGCGGCCCTCAGGTCATGCCGGGTTACTGGAACCGCCCGGAAGAAACCGCCAGCGTCATGACGCCGGATGGCTTTTTCCGCTCCGGCGACATGGGCTTCATGGATGAGCGCGGCTACGTCAAGATTGTCGACCGCAAGAAGGACATGATCCTCGTCTCCGGCTTCAACGTCTACCCGAACGAGGTCGAGGAAGTGGCCATGAGCCATCCCGGCATTCTCGAAGCCGCCGCCATCGGCATTCCCGATGGCCATTCGGGCGAGGCCGTGAAGCTTTTCATCGTGCGCCGTGACCCGGATCTCACGGAAGCCGACGTGAAAGCGTTCTGCGCCGAGAACCTCACCAACTACAAGCGCCCGCGCATCATCGAATTCCGCACCGAACTGCCGAAATCGAATGTCGGCAAGATCCTGCGTCGCGAATTGCGCGGCTGATCCTGCCTGCTGGCGAGCGCCCCTGCCGCTCGCCAGCCTTTTCCCAATTTGATCCGCAACAAATTTAAATCGATTGAAATACGCTTCTTGTCTCTGTTGCAAAAGCGGAATAGTCTGCATGCGCGGCATGAGACTTCATCAGCCTTTTCAAACGGTTCGCCGCGCCGGAATTCAGGGTCAAGACCATGCAGGACATACTGGGGCAGCTCAAGAACAGCGCCTTCACCGATATTCGCGCCGCGTTTGCCAGCGATCCGGATCGTTTTTCCCGGTTCAGCGCACGCTTTGACGATCTCCTGATGGATTTTTCGAAATGCGCCGTCGATGACACCATCCTTGCGCTGCTGGAAAAGCTTGCCGAAAAGGCGGGCGTGGCCGCGAAACGCGAAGCCATGTTCTCCGGCGCGCCGATCAACTTCACCGAAGGCCGTGCCGTTCTGCACACGGCACTGCGCAACCGCGCCAACACGCCGGTTCTGGTCGATGGCAAGGACGTGATGCCGGATGTGAACGCCGTGCTCGATGCCATGGGCGCGTTTGCCGCCGCCATCCGCAGCGGCGCCTTGAAGGGTGCCACCGGCAAGGCCATCACCGATGTCGTCAATATCGGCATTGGCGGTTCTGACCTTGGCCCGGCCATGGCAACGCTGGCGCTCGCGCCTTTCCATGACGGTCCGCGCCTGCACTTCGTCTCCAATGTCGATGGCGCGCACATCGCCGACACGCTGAAGACGCTGAACGCCGAAACGACGCTGTTCATCGTCGCGTCGAAGACCTTCACCACCATTGAAACCATGACCAATGCCGCAACGGCCCGCCGCTTCATCGTTGCGGCGCTTGGCGAAGCCGCCGTCGGCGCGCATTTTGCCGCCGTCTCCACCGCCCTCGACAAGGTGGCGGCCTTCGGCATCGGTGCCGAGCGCACCTTCGGTTTCTGGGATTGGGTCGGCGGTCGCTATTCCATCTGGTCGGCCATCGGCCTGCCGCTGATGATTGCGGTTGGCCCGGAAGATTTCGCCCAATTCCTCGCTGGTGCCCATGCGCTGGATGTGCATTTCCGCACCGCTCCCGTGCGCCAGAACCTGCCGATGCTGCTCGGCCTCATCGGTTACTTCCACCGCAATGTCATGGGCTACGCCTCGCGCGCCATCCTGCCCTATGACCAGCGCCTGTCGCGCTTCCCGGCCTACCTGCAGCAGCTCGACATGGAATCGAACGGCAAGTCGGTGACGATCGGCTCGAAGCCCGTGACCGGCGAAACCGGCCCCATCGTCTGGGGCGAGCCGGGCACCAATGGCCAGCATGCGTTCTACCAGCTGATCCATCAGGGCACGACGGTCATCCCGTGCGAATTCCTGATTGCCGCCAACGGCTTTGAGCCGGACCTGCGCCACCAGCACGAATTGCTGATCTCCAACTGCCTTGCCCAGTCCGCGGCACTCATGAAGGGCCGCACGCTGGAAGAAGCCGCAGACCAGCTGCGCGCCAAGGGGGCCGATGCCGACACCGTGGCAAAGATCGCCCCGCATCGCGTCTTTGAAGGCAACCGCCCGTCGATCACCTTTGTGCATGATCGCCTGACGCCATTTGCCCTCGGCCGCCTCATTGCCCTTTACGAACACCGCGTCTTCGTGGAAGGCGTGCTGTTCGACATCAATTCCTTCGATCAATGGGGTGTTGAGCTTGGCAAGGAACTGGCCACGGGCCTACTTCCCGTTGTAGAAGGAAAAAAGTCCACGGAAGGGCAGGATTCGTCTACGGCGGGCCTCGTCAAGACCCTTCTCGAAGCAAAAGCCTGATCCGTACAGCCTCAAGCGCGGGTCGGCCTCACAAAGGAGACCCGCCTTGAGTATCGGATTGCTGGCACTGCTCGATGACGTGGCAGGCATTGCGAAAGTGGCTGCCGCTTCGCTGGATGACATTGCCGGACAAGCCGCCAAGGCGGGCGTCAAGGCCGCAGGCGCGGTGATCGATGATGCGGCGGTGACGCCGCGTTATGTCGATGGCTTTGCCGCCGAACGTGAAATTCCCATCGTCTGGAAGATCGCCAAGGGATCGCTGCGCAACAAGCTCCTGATCCTGCTGCCGATTGCACTCGCCCTTTCCACGCTTCTGCCGGTGATCATCACCCCGCTTTTGATGATCGGCGGTGCCTATCTTTGCTATGAGGGCGCGGAAAAGGTGTTTGGCGCGCTGTTCCCGCATCAGGCCCACGCCCATGAGGAATCCGTCGGCTCGATTGACCCGACCGCCGCCTCGCTCGAAGACCAGAAGGTGGCCGGTGCCATCAAGACGGACTTCATCCTCTCCGCCGAAATCATGACCATTGCTCTGGCCGCCATTCCCGAAGGCGGCTTCTGGATGGAGGCCGTGGTGCTGGCGCTGGTGGCCGTTGGCATTACCATCGCCGTCTATGGCGGTGTCGCGCTGATCGTGAAGATGGATGACGCCGGGCTTTATCTCGCCCGCAAGGGCATTGGTGGCGCAACGCGCGCCTTCGGCCGCTTCCTGGTCAAGGCCATGCCGGTGTTCATGAGCGTTCTGGGCGTGGTCGGCACGGCTGCCATGATCTGGGTTGGCGGCGGCATTGTCCTGCACGGACTGGCCGAATTCGGCCTCGGTGGCCCCGCCCACATGCTGGAGCTGTGGACCGAAGAAGCCGCCCATGCCCTTCCGGCCATCGGCAGCTTCATCGATTGGGCGGTCAACGCCTTCGGCTCCGGCATTGCCGGTCTCGCCATCGGCTTTGTCATGATCCCGCTGGCCGGTTACGTCATCAGCCCGCTGTTGAAGGCATTCAAGAAATAGCTCACGCGCGGGCGTGGTTTTCCTGAATGACGATAACCTTCGTGCCCGGCTTTACGCGCTCATAAAGATCCATCACATCGTGGTTCATCATGCGGATGCAGCCGCTCGACATGGCCTGACCGATGGACCACGGCTGATTGGTGCCGTGAATGCGGAACATCGTGTCATTGCCGCCGCGATAGAGATACATGGCGCGCGCGCCCAGCGGATTGGTCGGGCCGCCCGGCATGCCGCCCGCATAGCGGCGGTTCTTGTGCGGATCGCGGCGGATCATGTTGGGCGTCGGCGTCCAGGTCGGCCATTCCGCCTTGCGGCCCACATAGGCCGAACCGGCAAGCGCCAGCCCTGCCCGACCCACACCCACGCCGTAGCGCATGGCGCGGCCATTGCCGAGCACGTAGTAAAGGCGGCGCGCAGGCGTATCGACAACAATCGTACCGGCCGGATGCGTGGTCTCATAAGCCACTTCCGTGCGGCGAAGTTCCGGCTTGATCTTGTCGATGGAGACCGCCTTCATCGGGTGCGGCTCGTTGGGCCGGTCGCCGTAAAGGGCCTGATGGTCCGTACCGGAGGTGGCACAGCCGGCCATAAGAAGCGGAAGGCCCAAGAAAAGGCCGCGCGTGAAAAGTGACATGAGTGAAATCCCCGAAACCGTAATCCTGCCGCAAAGATTAACGACTATGGTTAATCTGCGGTTAAGAGCACGATCACGGCGACGTTATTGCCCCGAACGGGCGAGAGAATAGAGCCAGTAACCAAGGCCCAGCGCCACCATACCCGCCGCCGCGAAGCCAAGGAAGTTCACCGCCATATCAGACGCGGCGGTAATATTTCCGGCAAAGGCATAGCCAAGCCCGACATAAAGCCCGACCCAAACCGCCTCGCCCGCAATCCCCCAGAAGGTGAAATGCGCCCAGGGCTGGGGCGCGGCCCCGGCGGCGAGATTGACGTATGGCCCCAGCGCCGAGGCAAACCAGCGCGACAGAAATACCGCCCCGCCTCCTTTTCGGGCGAGAAAGTCACGCGCCTTTGAAATGACTTTTGAACGCCGGGAGACGTGCGAGAGCAGCGCCTCGCCGCCATAACGCCCGGCAAAATAGCCGGTTTGATCGCCAATCACCGCCCCGCCCAGCGCGCCAACCACCGCCTCGGCAAGGCTCAAATCTCCCGATGCCACGAAACCTCCCGCCGTCAGCATGAACACCGAGGCCGGAATCGGTAGCGCCAGACAGGACAGAAACGTCGCCCCGGCCAGAAGCCAGACGCCATAAACGGGAACAAGACCGATCAGCAAGTCGATCACGGCTTCTCCGTCTGTTCAGAAGCCGCCTTCAGCGCCTCAACCGCCTTTTCGATTTCGGCAATGACGGTTTCGACCGGCACACCCCGTTCAGCGGCCAGCGTCTCAATCGTGCGCCGCTTGCCATCCTTCAAGGGCGGCAGACCCGCCGTGCGCGCCAGTTCCTTGGGATCGACGCCCCAGCTTCGCGCCACGTAGCCGGGTGTCATCCAGGCGCTGACGGGTTCATAGGCATGGGCCTGCCAGTAGATCACCTGAAAGACGAAACGCCCGGCAAAGAACAGCGCCAGAAGGGCCGAGAGCGCAAAGGCACCGCCCAGCAGCGGATGACGGCGAAACACACCGAAAAGCGCACCCTTTGCCATCAACACCTCCACGCATCACCAAGGCTCAAGTGGTAACGCCACAGGCCGCCGAGTCAACGCCTGCGGTGCCGGAGAGCGAAAACAAAAAGGCCGGACACGAGGTCCGGCCTTTTCAGGTCTTTCAAAGGGAGCAGGCCGGGAAACGGCTCGCTCGCACCTTCAAATATTAGGCAGCCTTCAGGTTGCCGGCCGAGCTCTTGCCCGAACGACGATCCGTGAGGATTTCGTAGGAGACCTTCTGACCTTCGGTCAGAGCGCCCATGCCCGAACGCTCAACAGCAGAGATGTGGACGAAAACGTCCGCGCCGCCGTTGTCAGGCTGAATGAAACCAAAACCCTTGGTGGTGTTGAACCACTTGACCGTACCAGTGTTCATAACGATTTCCTTTCGTAGCAATCGTTGTTGTGCCCGCGATACCTTGCGGGCGTCAGGTCGATGTTTTGAGAGGAAATCAGAAGTAGAGCGTAGAAGCCCGAAAGCGATATCGCAAGCAAAGTTCGATGGCGGGGGGTTATAGCGGATTTACGGGAAACCGCAAGAGCATTGAACGCGCGAGTTCCGCAAGACTTCGGCAAACCCCTGAAAAGACCTTGGCGAAACTGTCGATTCTGCCTCGTTCGACACGAGAAGTTGATGACGACCTCCCGGTCGGCACTATTTTTCCCGATCCCGGCGGCGAACGGCTAACAGCGACAGGATTGACATATGCAATCTTACGAATTACGACTGACGAAATTCAAAATTCGTCAGTCGTAATTCGCGAGGCTTGAAAGCATGACACCGCCAGCCGAAACAGACGCCGAGTCGACGCGACAGGACAATATCGCGCGCATCCTCGACGCGGCCGATCGCGCCTTCAGGCACTATGGCTACGGCAAGACGACCGTGGCCGACATTGCCCACGACCTCGGCATGTCGACCGCCAACATCTACCGCTTCTTTGCCTCGAAAGTGGAAATCCATCAGGCGGTGTGCGCCCGGATGCTGACGGAAAGCTACAGGCTGGCCTTTGAAAATCGCCATCTGCCGCTCACCGCCAGCGAGCGTTTGCGGCGGCACGTTGAGAGCCAGTATCTCCAGACGGTCGAAACCATGCTCGATGAAACCAAGGTCCACGAAATGATCATCGTGGCCATTGAGCGCGACTGGGCCGTGATCGAGGAACATCTCGACAGGATTCATGACCTGATTGCCGAAATCATTCAGGACGGCATCGATGCCGGCGAATTTGCCAAACAGGATGCCGCCATTGCTGCGCGCTGCTTCAGCGCGTCCATGGTCACGCTCTGCCATCCGCAGCTCGTGGCCCAATGCCGTGAAAAGACGAACCGCGCCACGGTCGACGAACTGGTCGATTTCGCGATCCGTGCGCTGAAGAAATGAAAACCAGCCGGACGCCCAGCGCTCCGGTCTCCCGCCGATCCGTTTTGCCAAAGGTGCGAACATGATTTCGCTAGACAAGAACCCGCTGTCGTTTTTTGCCCGCCTGGCGCTTTTCGGCGCCCTTTCCCTGGGGCTTTCCTTGGGCCTTGCATCCTGCAGTGAGGAAAAGAAGGAGGAGACGAAGGAAGTCGTCCGCCCCGTCAAGATCTTCGAGGTTTCCAATGCCCATGGCGGCCAGAAGCTCATCTATTCCGGTGCGGTCAAGGCGCGGGTTGAAACGGGCCTCGGCTTCCGTGTCCCCGGCAAGATCGTGGCACGCGGCGTCAATGTCGGTGATCGTGTCAAGGCCGGCGACATTCTCGCCCGCATCGACCCGACCGACTACCTGTTGAGCGCCCGCACCGCCGAGGCGAACCTTGCCGCGGCGGAAAAAGGCGTTGCGACAGCCGATCTCGCCAACAAGCGTGCCCAGCAGCTTTACGAAAAGAACGCGACGGCCAAGTCACAGTCCGAACAGGCTGCCCTCAACTATGAACAGGCCGTCTCGAGCCGCGATGCAGCGGCTTCGGCCCTTGAACAGGCCCTCAATCAGGTGACCTACACCGAGTTGAAGTCCGACCGCGATGGCATTGTCACGGCTGTCAGCGCCGATACCGGCGCGGTGGTGGCGGCGGGCGCGCCGGTCGCGACCGTGGCCCTCGACAGCGAGAAGGAAATCCAGATCGCTGTGCCCGAAAATGACATCGCCCAGTTTTCGACCGGCAAGACCGTCAAGGCCAGCTTCTGGTCGGATACGGCACTTGAGCTTGAAGGCCGGGTGCGCGAAGTCTCCGGCAGCGCCGACCCCCAGTCGCGCACCTTCGCCGTCCGGGTCAGTCTTCCCGCAAACGACAATATCCGCCTTGGCATGACCGCCACCGTCGAAACCATCCCGACTAATGCCTCCGGCGCGCTGAGTGTGCCACTGGCGGCCCTTGCCGAACAGGAGGGACGCAAAATCGTCTGGACCGTCGATCCGCAGACCTCGACCGTTCATGCGCGGGAAATCACGGTCAGCGATTTCACGACCGATGGCGTCAACATCGCAAAGGGTCTGGCCAACGGCGACCTCGTCGTGGTCGCCGGGACGCAATTCATGACCGAGAACCTGAAGGTGAAGCTGCCGCAGAATGCGACTGCCGAAACCGGCTCCACCCAGGCTGTGCGCTGAACAGACGCGACGGAAGGAACACAAAGATGGCCAACCCGAGCGCCGAGAAGGCACCCTTTAACCTGTCCCGCTGGGCCATCGGTCATCCGAGCATCGCCCGCTTCCTGTTCGCGCTCATCCTCATCACCGGCGCGCTCGGTCTGATGCGCATGGGCCAGAAGGAAGACCCTGATTTCACCTTCCGCGTCATGGTGGTGCAGGCCGTATGGCCGGGCGCATCCATTCAGGAAATGGAAGATCAGGTCGTCAACAAGATCGAGCGCAAGCTGCAGGAAACACCGCATCTCGACTGGGTGAAATCCTATACCCGCGCGGGCAGCGCCATCATCACCCTGCAGGTCAAGGGCGACACCAATTCGGCACAGGTTGCCGACGCCTTCTATCAGGTGCGCAAGAAGGTGGGCGATATTTCTGACGACCTGCCGGAGGGGCTGCTCGGCCCCTATTTCAACGACGAGTTTGGCGATACGTTCATCACGCTGCACTCCATCAGCGGTGAGGGTTTCACCTACCCGGAGCTGAAGAAATTCGCGATTCAGGCGCGCGATTTGCTTTTGACGACGCCGGGCGTCGAGAAGGCTGTGATCATCGGCGACCAGCCTGAGAAGATCTATATCGACGTATCCTCAAAGGTGCTGGCCGAGCGTCAACTGACGCTGGTCGACATCCAGAACGCCATCAAGGGTCAGAACAATGTTGACCCCGCCGGGTCGGTCGACACCGGCCTGCGCTCGGTGCGCATTTCCGTGGAAGGCGACCTGAAGCGCGCTGCCGACATTCGCGAACTGCGCCTGCGTGCCGGTGGCCAGATCACCCGGCTGGGCGATATCGCCACCGTCACCACCGGCCTGGAAGACCCCTACCAGCGCAAGTTCCGCTTTAATGGCGCTGACAGTGTTCAGGTTGGCGTGGTGATGGCGCGCGGCTACAAGGTGACGGATGTCGGCAAGGCCGTTGAGGCAACCTACCAGCATTTCGAAAGCGCCCTGCCCTATGGCGTCGCGGTTCAGCAGATCTCGAACCAGCCGGAAGTCGTGACCGAAGCCGTTGGCGAGTTCATGAAAGCGCTGATGGAGGCGCTGGCCATCGTGCTTGTGGTTTCGTTCCTGTCCATCGGCTGGCGGTCCGGTCTGGTGATCGCCATTGCCATTCCGCTGGTGCTCGCCGCCACCTTCGCCATCATGTACGAACTGGGCATTGAGCTACAACGCATCTCGCTGGGCGCGTTGATCATCGCGCTCGGGCTGCTCGTCGATGACGCGATGATCGTGGTCGAGATGATGGAGCGAAAACTGGAGGAAGGCCTCGTCAAGATCGATGCGGCAAGCTTCGCCTATTCGTCCACCGCCTTCCCCATGCTGACGGGCACGCTGATCACCACGGCAGGCTTCATTCCAGTCGGATTTGCCGCCTCCACCGCGGGCGAATATGTGCGCACGCTGTTTTACGTCGTCGGCATCGCGCTGGTCGTTTCATGGTTCGTCGCGGTCTATTTCACGCCGTGGCTTGGCTACATGATCCTCAAGCAGCGCGGCCATGCAGGCGAACATCAGGACGTGTTTGATACCCGCTTCTATCGCGGCCTCAGGGCAACGGTCGGCTGGGCGGTGCACCACCGCATCATCATTATCGCCACGACGCTTCTGACCTTCGCCACAAGCCTCTGGGCCTTCCAGTTCATTCCGCAGAACTTCTTCCCGCAATCCTCGCGCCCGGAAATTCTGGTTGATCTCTGGCTGCCGGAAGGCACCAGCATCAAGGAAGTGGATGCACAGGCCAAGGCACTGGAAACCCGCATCATCGATGATCCGGACAAGCGCTTCGTCGCCACCTATATCGGCGAAGGCGCGCCGCGCTTCTTCCTGCCGCTCGATCAGCAGCTGCGCAATCCGAACTTCGCGCAATTGCTCGTCATGGCCAATGATGAACCGGCCCGTGAACGCCTGATCACCAAGCTGCGCACAATTCTCGCCGAGGATTTCCCCTCCATTCGCGGCAAGGTCGATCGCCTCTTCCTCGGTCCGCCGACCGGCTGGCCGGTGCAGATGCGTGTGACCGGCCCGGATCGCGCGGAAGTGCGCCGCATCGCCGACGCGGTAAAGGCCCGCTTTGCTGCCAATCCCGATCTCGGCGCCATTCACGACGACTGGCTGGAACCCGTACCGGCCATGAAGCTGGTGATCGATCAGGACCGCGCCCGCGCGCTGGGCGTCACCTCGCAGCGGGTCCGGCAGATGCTGCAGGCCGCCATGAGCGGCGCACCCATCGACAACTTCCGTGATGGCGAGGAGACGGTCTCCATCGTCGTGCGGGAACCGGACCAGACCCGTTCGCTGCTGTCAGCCGTGAACTCGGTCTACATTCCGACCGACTTCGGCAACTTCGTGCCGGTGTCGCAGATCGCCAAGGTCGTCCCGACCCTTGAGCCGGGGATTGAATGGCGGCGCGACCGTCTGCCCACCATCACCATTCGCGCCACCTTGCCCGACGCGATCCAGCCGAATGACGTGGTCATGAAGATGTTCGCGGATATGAAGGACCTTCGCGACGGCCTGTCCCCGGGCTACAAGATCGAGATTCAGGGCGGGGCGGAAGACGCCGCTGAAAGTCAGGGTTCGATTGCCGCCAAGGCACCGATCATGCTGGTCATCATCGTCATTCTTCTGATGGCGCAGCTCCAGCATTTCGGAAAGGCAATGCTCGTTCTGGCAACCGGCCCGCTCGGCATCATCGGTGCGGCGGCCGCCCTGCTCATCAGCGGCGCGCCCTTCGGTTTCGTCGCCATTCTCGGCGTCATCGCGCTGCTCGGCATCATCATCCGCAACTCGATCATCCTCATCGACCAGATCGATCAGGACATCAAGGCGGGCATGCCACGACAGGAAGCCATCATCGGTGCAGCCGTCAGGCGTTTCCGCCCGATCATGCTGACGGCGCTGACCGCTGTGCTTGCGCTGATCCCGATCTCGCGCGGCGTCTTCTGGGGGCCGTTGGCCTACGCCATGATGGGCGGCATTCTGGTCGCCACCGTGCTGACGATCCTCGTGCTCCCGGCGGCCTATGCGCTGTTCTTCGGCAAGGAGAAAAGCATCGCGGCGGAATGAGGAAGCGGCAAGCCTGACGATACAGGCTTGCCGTCACGACTGGCCGATGTCGAGGCAGATATACTTGATCTCGACATAGTCATCAATGCCATAGCGTGAACCTTCACGCCCGAGCCCGGACTGCTTGATACCGCCAAAGGGCGCGACTTCCGTTGAAATCAGCCCGGTATTAACGCCGACGATCCCGTATTCGAGGGCTTCCGCCACGCGGAAGACCCGGCTTAGATCCTTGGCGAAGAAGTAGGACGCCAGACCGAATTCCGTATCGTTGGCCAGTTCCACCACCTCGTCCTCCGTCTCGAAACGGAAGAGCGGCGCGACCGGGCCAAAGGTCTCTTCCCGGGCGATCTTCATCGCTGCGGTCACGCCCGTCAAAACGGTCGGCTGATAGAAGAGGCCGCCGCGTTCATGCGGGTTGCCGCCCGTTTCCACCTTGGCCCCCTTGGCAACGGCATCGGCCACATGCTCTTCGACCTTGGCAAGCGCCTTGTCGGAAATGAGCGGCCCCGCCTTCGTACCAGCCTCAAAGCCATCCCCGACTTTCAGCGCCTCGACTGCCGTTTTCAGCTTGGCCGCAAAGGCATCGTAAATCCCGGCTTGCACATAGATGCGATTGGCGCAGACGCAGGTCTGGCCATTGTTGCGGTATTTGGAGACCATTGCCCCTTCCACCGCCGCATCCAGATCGGCATCGTCAAAGACGATGAACGGGGCATTGCCGCCAAGCTCAAGACCAAGCTTCATGATCTGCGCCGCACCCTGACGCATCAGAATGCGCCCGACATGGGTCGAGCCGGTGAACGTCAGCTTGCGCACCTTGGGGTTTTCACACAACTCAAGGCCGATCGCGGCGGAATCCGTGCCGGTGATCACGCTGAAAAGCCCGTCCGGAAGCCCGGCGCGCTGCGCCAGGATCGCCAGAGCGAGCGCCGAAAGCGGCGTCTCGGCGGCGGGCTTGGCAACAACCGCACAGCCCGCCGCCAGCGCCGGGGCAATCTTGCGGGCCAGCATGGCATTGGGAAAATTCCACGGCGTGATTGCCCCGACGACACCAATCGCCTGCTTTGTCACGAGAATGCGCTTGTCACGCTGGTGGCCGGGGATCGTATCGCCATAGACGCGCTTTGCCTCTTCGGCAAACCACTCCACATAAGACGCGCCGTAAAGAATTTCGCCGCGCGCTTCCTCCAGCGGCTTGCCCATTTCCATGGTGAGAATGACGGCCAGATCATCGACATGGGCGTGCATCAGATCATGGAACCGGCGAAGAATGGCGGCCCGCTCCTTGGCGGTGCGCCCTGCCCATGCCTTTTGCGCCGCATAGGCGGCCTCGATGGCGCGGGCCGTCTCAGGCTGACCCATTTCGGGCAGCGTGGCAATGACCTCGCCGGTTGCGGGGTTGGTCACATCAAAGGTGGCAAGACCGGCCTCGGCACCGATCCAGTCGCTGCCGACCAGACCTTTTTCGACAACAAGGGTTCGATCCGCCAGACGGGCGGTCAGCTTTTCCGATAGGGTCATGATCAAGCCTCAGGCGCTGAAAACGTGGGCGGCATCCGCATCGAAACTCAGCCAGACCGGCGTGCCGCGCTCGACACCCGAAAGGGCCTCATGCCCGAAGGGCACGCGCACGGAAACCGGCGTGCGGTCGCCAATGCGGGCCGCCACATGGATGTTGTTGCCAAGGAAGGTGATGTCTTCCACCTTGGCCGCCAGCGCCCTGTCCCCGGCCTTCGTCGAGAGGGAAATGCGCTCCGGACGTAGCATGAGCTCGACATTCGCCTTGGCTTCGGCCTTGCCATGCAAGGGAATGTCCAGAACCGTCAGATCGTTGCCCAGCGCCACATCGGCCCGCCCGTTGCGGGTTGCGAGAACCTGACACGGGATGAAATCGCTATCGCCGATGAATTCCGCCACAAACCGCGTCGAGGGGTTGGAGTAAAGCTCCTCACCCGTGCCGATCTGGTCGATCACCCCCTTGGAGAACACGGAGATCCGGTCCGACAGGCGAAGCGCCTCTTCCTGATCATGGGTCACGTAAAGAATGGTGACCTCGGTCTGCTGGTGGATGCGGCGGATTTCATACTGGATTTCCTCGCGCAGCTTCTTGTCGAGGGCCGAAAGCGGCTCGTCCATCAAAAGAACCGGCGGGTCATAGGCCAGAGCGCGGGCGAGCGCCACGCGCTGCTGCTGGCCGCCGGACATCTGGGCGGGTTTGCGATCCTCAAAGCCTTCGAGGCGCACGAGCGACAGCATCTTGCGTACCCGCTCGGTAATATCCGCCTTGGACCAGCCGCGAACCTTCAGCGGAAAGGCGACGTTTTCGCCGACGGACAGATGCGGAAACAGCGTGTAGCGCTGGAACACCATGCCGATATTGCGCTGGTGCGACGGCGTATCGAGAATCGTCTTGCCTTCGAGCTGAATATCCCCGCGCGTCGGCTGATCGAACCCGGCCAGAATATAAAGCGTCGTGCTCTTGCCGGAGCCGGACGGGCCGAGGAAGGTCATGAACTCGCCACGCCCGACATTCAGCGTCACATCATGAACGGCGACAACTGGCCCGTATTCCTTGCGAATATTGCGGATTTCGAGAAAGGGCGTCATGCTTTCAGTCCTTTTTTGAGAGCGGCAGCAAGCAGCATCAAAATGAGCGTGATGAGGATCAGAAGGGTTGAGGCGGCGGCAATGACCGGCGTGAGGTCCTGACGCAGCGTCGCCCAGATTTTCACCGGCAGGGTCTGCAGGGTGGGGCTTGCCATGAAGATGGCCAGAACCACCTCGTCCCATGACGTGAGGAAGGAAAAGATCGCCGCCGAGAAGAGGCCGTGGCTGATGCAGGGCAAGGTGATCAACACCCGGGCCTTGAGCGGCGACGCCCCGCACAAAACGGCGGCATCCTCGATCGACTTGTCGAACCCTTCCAGTGCGCCGGTGAGTGCCAGGATGGAAAACGGCAGCGCGACGACCAGATGGGCGATGACAAAGCCCGTCGTCGTTCCGGCAAGTCCCACCTTCAGGAAGAAGGCGTAAAGCGCGACCGCCAGAACAACGACCGGCAGGATCATCGGCGTCATGAACAGTGCCCGCAGCGCACCGCGTCCCATGAAGGTGCCGCGCACCAGACCGAAGGACGCCACAAGGCCGATCAGCACCGAAAGAACGGTGACGATGAGGGCGATGCGAAAGCTTGTCCAGGCCGATTCAAGCCAGCGCGGATCGGCAAACAGCGCCTCATACCATTTCAGCGTCCAGGACGGCGGCGGAAAGATCAGCCATTGCGACGAACCGAAGGACAGCGCCGCGATGAACAGAATGGGCAAGAGCAGGAAAGCGGAGGTCAGCGTCGTAACCGCAATCAGGAACCACTTCCAGCTTCCCAGCGTGTTGAAATTCAAAAGCATGTCAGGCCCTCCCCTGCCCGGCCGCATTGAAAAGGCGAAGCTGCAGGGCATAGAGGCTGAGCGTGACGATCAGGAGAACCAGCGCCGCCGCACCCCCCATGCCCCAGTTGACGAGCGACTGGACGAATTGGGCAATCAGTTCGGCCAGCATCATATTGGCCGTGCCGCCCAGAAGCGCCGGGGTCACGAAATAGCCAAGCGACATGACGAACACCATGAGCGCGCCCGAAGCGATCCCCGGCATGGCCAGGGGCAGAAGCACGGCACGAAAAGCCTGCCAGCGCGTCGCGCCACACAGCGCCGCCGCCTGCAGGATCATCGGGTCGATCTTGCGGATCACGCCATAGAGCGGAATGATGATGAAGGGCAGCATGATGTAGGTCATGCCCACCGTCACGCCGACCAGATTATTGACCATGACCAGCGGCGTATCGATGATGCCAAGGCTCATCAGCGTCTTGTTGATGACGCCGGTGCGCTGCAAAAGCACCATCCAGGCATAGGTGCGGGCCAGAAGATTGGTCCACATGGACAAAAGCACGATCCCGAACACGATGTTGGCGCCCCGCTGCGGCATGATCGCCAGCGCCCAGGCCACCGGAAAACCGACCAGAAGCGAGATGACGGTGACAAGCGCCGAGACGAAGAACGTGTTGAAGAAGATCTTCAGATAGGTCGAGCTGCCGAGAAGTTCGACGTAGTTCTGCAGGCCTGTGACCGGCTCGGTGAAGCTGCGCGTCAGAAGCGCCACAACCGGCAGAACGAAGAAAACCAGAACCAGAATCAGGGCTGGCAGCGTGGCCCCCATGCCCTGCGGCAGGAGACGGCGTTTGCGCGCCATTTCGATTTTCGCCTGAGGCTCCAAAGTAGAGACCATGACCGACACCTCTGATGACTCCTGTTTTCAGGGTAAGTACAAGCACGACCGTCGTTAAACAGGCGGCGTGGCACGGAAGGGCGGGTGGGCGCCCTTCCGCTTCGCTCCGATGCGGCGCAGAGACCTTGGGTCGAGGCGGCAACGGTTCGATCAGCGTCCTGCGGTGCCGGACATCTCCGGCCCGCAATCGTTACGGACGCCTGTTACTTTGCCTGCCAGGCGTACCAGCGTTCGCCGATCTCGTCGCGGTTCTTGGCCCAATAGGCCATGTCCGCGTTGATCTGCGAAGCCGTCTGCTGGTCCGGCAGCGTCTTGGCGATGGCCGGGTCCATCAGCGCGGGCGACTTGACGTTGGTCGGTGCATAACCCGTGCCAGCGGCCATTTCGGCCTGTCCTTCCGGCGAAGCGGCATAAGCGATGAACTTCATGGCCGCTTCCTTGTTCTTCGTGCCCTTCGGCACGACAAGCGCATCGGCTGCCGTGATGTTCTGCGCCCAGGAGGTTTCGACATTGACGCCGGTCGCGGCAAGCGCCGTCAGACGGCCATTCCAGAACGAGCCGAACGGGGCTTCGGCCGAGGCCAGAAGCTGCTGCGACTGCGCACCGCCCGACCACCAGACGATGTCGGCCTTGATCGTGTCGAGCTTCTTGAAGGCGCGGTCGAGGTCAAGCGGGTAAAGCTTGTCGGCAGGAACGCCATCGGCCAGAAGTGCGGCTTCAATCACGCCCGGCGCCGACCACTTGTAGAAGGTGCGCTTGCCGGGGAACTTGGCCGTGTCGAACAGATCGGCCCAGCTCATCGGGCAAGCCTTCACGGCGTCCTTGTTGCAGCCGATGACGAAGGAATAATAGAAGGAACCGACGGAGTAGTCGGTGACGAAACGCGGATCGAGCGCGGTCTTGTCGATGACCGAGAAGTCGAGCTTTTCGAGCAGGCCCTTGTCGCCCGCCTGAATGGCGTAATCGCCTTCAACGTCAACGACATCCCAGGTCACGCCCTTGGCTTCGACCATGGCCTTGATCTTGCCGTAGTCGGTCGGGCCGTCCTGCAGCACCTTGACCCCGGCTGCCGCAGTGAACTTGTCGGCCCAGGCGCTTTTCTGAACATCCTGCGTGGTGCCGCCCCAGCTCGTGAAAACGAGATCGGCGGCGAGGCTCGGTCCGGAAACTCCCAGAAACAGGGCGAGCGATGCAATGGCGGTTGTGGTTTTCATATTAGGTTCCCTTGTTTTCTTGATAACGCTGCTTTGACTGCGCATTCCGTGCGGTTTCCGGCCAACCTCTTCGGGTCTTTGTGTCCGGCCCCGCCTTTCACTTCACCGTTCAGCCTCCTGTGCGAAGAAGGGAGCGGGCTTCATGATCTTGTTCTCGGCAACCTCGATCAGGTCGCGGATTTTCGGCAAAAAGGCCTGCCAGGCGGGATCAGCCGCAAGCCGCGCCCGGCGCGCTTCACGGTCATCAAGGCTCTCATAGGCCCAGATGTGGACGATCTCGTTGATCGGTCCGATTTCGGAAAAGTAGTATCCGACCAGCTGGCCGAGATGCTTCTTCTGGATGGCGATGCCCTCTTCGCCGACCACCTTCAGGTAGCCGGGAATGGCGCCGTTCTTCAGCCTGTAAGTGCGGATTTCGTAATACATCGGCTCACCGCATGACGAAGGGATCGGGGAAAGGCGCATCCGACGTGTTCAGCCAGACCGTCTTGGTTCGCGTATAGTCGTAAACGGCGGCCAGTCCGCCCTCACGGCCATGACCGGACAGGCCGTAGCCACCAAACGGCGCAATCGGCGAGACGGCGCGATAGGTGTTGATCCACACGATGCCCGCGTGAATGTTCCGGCTCATGCGGTGCCCGCGCGCCAGGTTCTGGGTGAAGACCCCGGACGCCAGACCGAAGCGGGTGGCATTGGCAAGCGCCACGGCCTCGGCTTCCGTTTCGAAGGAAACGACCGAAAGCACCGGACCAAAAAACTCCTGCTCCAGCGAGGGCGAGGCAATGCCGTCACAGTCGAGAATGGTCGGCGGAAAGTAATTGCCCGGACCTTCCGGCCGAACGCCGCCGGTCACAAGCTTTGCCCCGGCAGCAATGGAGGCTTGCACCAGCCGCTCGACGTGATCCTGCTGGCGGCGGGTGGCAAGCGGTCCGACTTCGGTCGCCATATCCAGCGGACTGCCGATCCGGATCGCCTCGGCCTTCGCCTTCAAGGCGGCGAGGAATGCATCCTTGATCGAGCGCTCGACGATGAGGCGCGACCCCGCCACGCAGGACTGTCCCGTGGCGGCAAATATACCGGCCACCTGTGCATTGACCGCGCTTTCCAGATCGGCATCGGCGAAAACGACGAAGGGCGATTTTCCGCCCAGCTCCAGCGAGGTGGAGGCAAGGTTTTCCGCCGAATTGCGCACCACGAAGCGGGCCGATTCCGGGCCGCCGGTAAAGGCGATGTGGGCAACCTTGGGATGGCTGGTTAACGCCGCACCGCAGGTCGCGCCAAAGCCGGTGAGGATGTTGACGACCCCGGCGGGAAAGCCCGCCTCATGCACCAGCCGCGCAAATTCAAGCAGCGGAGCCGGACCGTCTTCCGATGCCTTCAGGACGAGCGTGCAACCGGCGGCCAGCGCCGGGCCGATCTTGACGGCAGACAGAAAGAGCTGCGAGTTCCACGGCACGACCATGGCTACAACGCCGACCGGCTCGCGACGCAGCCACACATCCATGTCCGGCTTGTCGATGGGCAGGAAAGAGCCTTCGATCTTGTCTGCCAGTCCGGCGTAATAGCGATAGTAATTCGCGACATAGGCAATCTGCGCGCTGGTCTCGCGAATGATCTTGCCCGTATCACGCGTTTCCAGTTCCGCAAGCTTGCCAGCATTGGCCGCGATCAGATCGGCCAGTTTATAGAGCAACTGTCCGCGTTGCGTGGCGGTCATCGTCGCCCACGGCCCCTCCTGAAGGGCGCGATGGGCGGCGTTGACGGCCTTGTCCACGGTCGCCTCGCGCGCTTCCGGCATAACGGCCCACACCTTGCCGGTGGCGGGATCAAGGCTGTCAAACCCGCCCTCACCGTCTTCGAAGGCACCGTCGATATAAAGCTGAAAGCGCTGCATGGCTGTTACTCCTTGAAAGCCGGCATGACATCGCGAATGAAGCGCTCAAGCGAGGCTTTCTTGCGTTCGAAGCTCATGCCCGTGTCGATCCAGAAGGAATACTCGTCATAGCCCAGGGCTTCATAGGCCTTGAGGCTCTTGATCACGTCGTCCGCCGTGCCAATCGGCAGGTTCGCCTTCATCACCTCGGGCGAAAGATTGGCGTTTTCGGCCATGTCTTCTTCGCTCAGGCGTTCGATCACGCCCTTATGGATCGGGCGCTCGTTTTTGAACCAGGCAAAGAAGTAATTGTAGTAGACGCTGATTTCCTTGGCGGCGCGCTCAACGTCATCAGCATCCGAAGCCACATAGGTGTGCTGCAGCAGCATGATCTTGGGACGGGGAACCTCCGGCGCCTTTTCGCAGGCTGCCGTAAAGCGTCCCATCAGCGTTTCGATTTCCGGCACGCCATTCCACAGCGGCGTCACCTGTACGTTGCAGCCATTGGCCACGGCGAATTCATGCGAATTCGGGTCGCGCGCGGCAATCCACAGCGGGATCGCATCCTGCAACGGCTTAGGCGTCGAGGTGGTGGAGGGGAACTTCCAGAACTGGCCGTCATGGGCATAGTCACCGGCCCAGATCCCCTTCACCGCAGGCACGATCTCGCGCAGGTACTGGCCTGCCGTCCAGGCATCGAGACCGGGGAACAGACGCTCATATTCGAAATTGTAAGCACCGCGGGCAATGCCCAGCTCCAGACGTCCGTCGCAAATCACGTCGGTCATCGAGGCTTCGCCCGCCAGCTTGATCGGGTGCCAGAAGGGCGCGATCACCGTGCCGACGCCAAGGCGGGCAGTCTTGGTGCGACGGGCGAGATCGGCCAGATTGACGAACGGGTTCGGGGCAATCGTAAAGCCCATACCATGGTGTTCGCCGGTCCAGATCGCATGAATGCCACCCTTGTCGGCAATTTCGCAGAGCGTGACGAACTCGTTATAGAGTTCCTTGTCCGTTTGGCTGGCATCCAGCCGCTCCATGTGAATGAAGAGCGAGAACTTCATGGCCTATCATGCCTTTCGTGCGATGGAGTGAATGCGTCCGCTGGTCTCGTTGCCGAAATAGACACCGAAATTGCCGAGCGAACTTTCAGAGGAAAAGCGGTTAACGATATCGGCGGTCGCCGAGCTGTCGAAACTTTGAGCGGCGAGGTTTTCAAGGGGAATGAAAGCCCCGCCGCTGGCCGCGCCTTCTCCCACGAAGGCCCGGTAGACAATATGCTGACGCTGCGTTTTCTGGTCCTCATAGACCGAATAGAGAAAGCCGATGGAAACCGGCAGTCCGGTCAGGTGTTCCAGCGCCTCTTGAAGCGCGCCGAGCGGTTCACCGCCATCCAGATCGCATCCCGGAAGAGACTTGGTGTCTTCACCGACCATCAAGATGGCACCGTCCCGCTCGATCACGGCGCTGAGGCAAATCGGTCCTTCCGAGGCCACGCTGACGGCTTTTCCGGCCAGCATCGGCACAAAATAGCTGCCGCGCACATAGCCAAGACCATTCAGCTCGCTGTTTTCGAACGCCTCGATACGACCGAGCAGAATGACGTGATCCCCGGCCTCGATGACCTGCTCAAGGCTGCAATCAAACCATGCCGCCGTTCCTGCCAGAACCGGCGCACCGAAGGGTCCAACCTTCCATTCAACCTGGGCAAAGCGATCTTCCGACGGGCGGGCGAAGGTGTTGGAAATCTCCTTCTGGGTTTCCGCCAGAATATTGATGGCAAAACCGCGCGCCTTGGTCATCGCCTCGAAATTGCGGGAGGTCCGCGCCAGACAGGCGAGCAGAAGCGGCGGATCGAGCGACACCGAGGTAAAGGAATTGGCGGTAAAACCAAGCGGCTTGCCGTTTTCATCCATGGCTGTCACCACCGTGACGCCGGTGGCAAAGGCCCCGAAAGCGGAACGAAGGGCACGCGGATCAAAAGACTGGCTCATGCTGCACACTCCGGAATGAGAAGCCAGTCACGCATGAGGGCGTTGATGGCCTCGGGGGCGGTAAGGTTGACCATGTGGCGATGCCCCTGAATGATGCGCGCAACACCCCGCGGGGCAAGCGCTGCCATCTGGCGGGACATGTCCGGCGTCGAATTCGGGTCGCCGCTTCCGGTCAGGAAAAGCGCCGGGCATTTCACTTTCGGCCATTCATAGGCATAGACGGCGTCACCACCGGCAAAGGCACTGTAAGCCGTTGCATAATTCTCGCGGTTCATGCCGCTCAGCCAGGCGCGGGTCAGCGCGCGCGGCACCCGGCTCGCCTGCGTATCATCAAACCAGCGCTGCACCGGGCCATCCACGTCAATGCCGTCTTCGGCAATCGACTTGGCACGCTCCAGAACCGCTTTCTTGGCACTGCGGTCGCGGCAGAAAACGCCATTGAGCAGGGCCACGCGGCGAATGCGCTCGGGATAAACGGCAGCCGCACCACCGGCAATCAGTGCCCCCATGGAATGGCCTGCAACATTGACGCGGTCGAGTGACAGCGCATCAAGGAACGTCCTGAACCAGCCCACAAAGGCGACGATATCGCTGCCAACGGCAAGCGGGGCGCTTTCACCATGCCCGGGCATATCGACAGCGATCACCCGATGCGTTTCGCTGAGGACATCGATCTGTGGTTCCCAAGCTTCAAGCCGCATACCGACCCCATGGATCAGCACCAGAGGCTCACCCGTGCCGCGCTCGTGATAGGCCGAGCCATTCGCCGCGATGCGGCGCTCCAGAACAGGGGCCTTGAAAGCAGGATCAGGCATGGTTGCGACCGCCATCTTGGGTTCCATCGTCTTACACGCCAGCCGGGTTGGCCACATCCTGACCAAGATCGCGAAGGTCCTGATAGCGATCGCCGATCCGGTGATGCGGACGCCCGCCAACCGAAGCACCAAGGCCAATGACGATTTCGTCTGCGGCGGGCGCATCGGCAATCGACGTATGGATCGTCAGGTAATGCGAACGGCGACCTTCATCATTCTTGTCCATCAGCGGGATCATGATGGCCGTGTTGGCAGGCCCACGCGTATTGGTGAAAGCCAGATAGGACTTCGCGCCAACCGCCGTGCGGTAATGATTGCCGAAGCGCAGCGTGTGAATGAGCGCAGAGGCATGCTCGACCTCGCCATCCAGCCCCACCACGGCCACCTTGCCATAGGCCTCGACAGCCTCGCCGGAGCCAACGGCATCAATGATCATTTTCGTCAGAAGTTCGCCGAGCACCGGGGCTGCGGCATGGATTTCCGGCTTCAGGTTCTCAACGA
>Ga0209794_1000398_pt1 | contig 71159 bp, 55 predicted proteins | sample EBPBio232013_DNA_FD_185869 | JGI IMG/M metagenome (GOLD analysis project Ga0209794, IMG submission 185869) | Wastewater treatment Type I Accumulibacter community from EBPR Bioreactor in Madison, WI, USA - Reactor 1_5/23/2013_ DNA (SPAdes)... | ecosystem: Engineered > Bioreactor > EBPR >...
GAAACAGATGCACGACGTGCATTCATAGTTACTTCCGGCACCAAGAAATACCTGAACAAGTATCCGAAATCAGCGCCTTTCACTGACTGGGCACCTGTCATTCGTTACCCGGAAGTGTTACTGAGCCTGGCTGAAGCCATTACCCGCAGCAGCAATACTGTTGATGACAGGGCCGTGGCTTTGTTGAATGCTGTGCGCCAACGTTCAGATGCAAGCGCCGGTTTTACTTCGGGCGATTTTGCTTCAGCCGATGAACTGGCCGCTGCTATCATGACCGAACGTCGCATCGAATTTCTTGGCGAAGGGCTGGCAGGTGCCGACCTCACCCGCCTCGGCCTTCCGCTGCCAGCCAAACCCGGCATCACCGCCGTGGCAGCCACCCAGCAAGAATATATATGGCCTATTTCTTCAACAGAGTTGTTGTTGAATGAGCTGTGTGTCGATAACTAGCAAGAGTTTAAGGTTTAAGGTCTAAGGTTTAAGGTTGCTGCCGCGTGCGCGGTTGTTACATAAAAAGGCAACTTGCATCTAGTGCAAGTTGCCTTTTACGCTTGGTTGCTACACCAGCGGTAGCAACCTTAAACCTTAGACCTTAAACTTTAAACTATTGGAGTATTTCAGTTAATTTCTGTTCGAGGTCGAAGCCCCGTAAATTCTCTGCAATGATTTTTCCGTTGGGGTCGATGAGTACATTAAAGGGGATGCCCTGGAAACCGAAAACAGCTACCGCCTGGCTATCCCAGTATTTAAGGTCGCTCATCTGCGTCCAGTTCAGTTTGTCTTCAATGATAGCTTTCTCCCAGGCAGCTTTTTCTTTGTCGAGCGATACACCCAATACGGTGAAATTCTTGTTGCGAAACTTGTCATACGCACGCACCACATTGGGATTTTCCTGCCGGCAAGGTCCGCACCAGGATGCCCAGAAATCAACCAGCACATATTTACCCTTAAAATCACTGATCGACACATTTTTTCCATTGGGATCAGGCATGGTTAGATTCGGCGCATCTTTGCCCACCATCGATTTGTTCGCCTGTTGTTTTTCCATTTCAGCCATCTGCGCCTGCTGCGCTTCATACGCCTGCTTCATGCTTTTCAACATACCATGCTCCGGAAATTTTTGCAGACTGGCATTGAGACCGGCTTCAAACTCTGCTTTGGTCAAAACGCGCGAAGAAATGCCCAGCGCAAAAATGGCAACTGCAGGATTGTCGGCCTTGGCCAGAAAATCTTTCAAATAGCTATTCAGGGAACTGATCAGTTTGTTCTTGTCTTCTGTGGCCGCCAGTAACAGGCTGTCAGGTGCCATTACATTCTTTAGGCTATCGAGCCGGGCAAACACTTTGTTGGCTTCCATGCTTCGGCTGCTGTACTCGTCTATGAAGGCTTGCAATTTGGCTGAACCCGGCGATCCATCCACCGTATAAAATTTTTCGTGCTTCGACATATCAATCGACAACCCGATTTTTTCTGCATCATTCACCAGCACCAACACCGGGCCGTTCTGAATTTCCAGCTGGTACAAGCCGGCTTCTTTCGCTTTGCCATGCAACAAGAGTTTGCCACTGGCACCACTAACGCTGCCTGAATCAAGAATAACCGGATTGGCATCTGTACCAAAGGGTATTTCTTCCAACAGCATTTTGCGGTTAGGCATGGGCGTTAGTTTGTCGGCATTCGTATACGACACTTCAACGCTGAAACTACCGGTATTGTCTTTTTGTTTGCAGCGGCTGAATCCAAGTCCGATGGCGACCAACACAACGGCCACTGTCCATTTTTTCACCAATATCATTTGACTATCGTTTTTTCATTTAATTTTTGTTCCAGTAATTGGGTAGCTATTTTCGGATCTGCTTTGCCCTTCGAGATTTTTTTTACTTCGCCCATGAATAACCCGATCAAACCCTTTTTGCCCTTGCGGTATTCAGCCACTTTATCAGGCATATTGCGAAGCACTTCCTGTACCCAATTTTCAATATCGTCAGCGCCGGCATCTTGCAAGAGATTTAACCGGGCGGCGAGTTCGGCCGGTGCGGTTCCTGGTTCTTTTAGCAAGGCTGGTAACAAACGCGATGAAGCGGCAGAGAAACTGATCTTTCCTGCTTCCACCAATTCAATTAAGCTCGCAAATGCAGCAGCCGGCAACGGAAAGGCAGTTATTTCCTGGTCGGCTTCATTCAACCAGTTTCTAACCGGCCCCATCAACCAGTTTGAGATGGCTTTGTACTGTTTTGTATGCGTAGCGGTCGCCTCAAAGTATTGCACCAGTCCGATGTCTTCACTCAGCATGCGCGCATCATACAAAGGCAACTGATAACCGGTTTCAAATCGCTGGCGAACCGCATCGGGCAAGGCCGGCATCGCTTCGCGAATGGCGAACAATTTTTCCTTTGTCACCAGAAATGGCGGCAAATCGGGGTCGGGGAAATAACGATAATCATTCGCCTCCTCCTTATCACGCAGCGGAAAAGTAGTTCCATTATCCGCATCAAAACTGCGGGTTTGCTGTATGATTGGTTCGCCTTTTTCAGCCAGTTGAATCATACGCGCCGCTTCAAACTCAATCGCTTTTTTCACATGGCGAATGGAGTTCAGGTTTTTCACTTCAACCTTGGTACCCAGTTTTGTTTCGCCCCGCAACCGAATCGATACGTTTGCATCACATCGCAAACTGCCTTCTTCCATATTACCATCGCAGATACCGAGGTAACGAACCAGCTTGCGGATTTCAGTTACATAAGCATAGGCCTCTTCGGCCGAAAACATATCCGGCTCTGATACAATTTCAATCAGGGGAACGCCCGCGCGATTGTAGTCGAGGGCCGTCTTCTGCTCATCAGCATCATGTATACTCTTTCCCGCATCTTCTTCGAGGTGAATATGGTGCAATTGCACCTCACGCTCTTTGCCGCCAACCGTAATTGGCACTTTGCCGCCCTGGCAAATATTATTGATGTGCTGGCTGGTTTGATATCCCTTGGGCAGATCAGGATAAAAATAATGTTTGCGGGCGAACCAGTTTTTCTCACTGATATCGCAATGGCAGGCAATGCCCATGCGGATGGCAAATTCAACCGCCTGTTGGTTGAGCCGGGGCAGGGTGCCGGGGTAACCCAGGGTAATGGGGCTAATATGCGTATTGGGTGCGCCCCCAAAAAAGGCAGGATCACTGCAAAACAACTTCGTGTTGGTGAGCAATTGGGCATGCACTTCGAGCCCAATCACCAATTCATATTTTTCGGACAATCCGATCATCCGGCAAATGTACAACCCCCAATGATTAAAGCCGGCGATTCGTTTGAATGGCCGGCTTTAATCAATAGTCGGATGCTCCAGTACAGATTTTGGTTGAACCAGTCGATGACAGGTCTAGAGTTCAGCCGTTTTCAGCTTACGCGGAATTTTCAGGTCGGCCGACATTTCCTTGCCATCGCGCGTAAATTTCACCGGCATGCTGATTTTTTTGGCTTCGCGGGCTGCTTTTGACACTTCCACCAGTTCACTCACGCTATTGACGGCAGTTCCATCTAAAGAAGTAATAATATCATCTTCCTGGAGGCCGGCTTTTTGGGCAATTGACTCATCATCGATTTCGATCACCTTCACGCCCTTGCCATCGTCGGTGTCTTGTGCGCGGATGCCGATTTTCGGTTGGCCATTGCCCCAATTGAAATTATAGTTGTCGGGCGTCCAATTCGGCATGTTAAAGTCAAACGTACGAATTGTGTTGCCGCCAGATTTACCTAGCGTGGCTTGTGTTTTTAATTCTTTATCATTCCGTTTATAGGTAATGGTAATTTTATCATCGGGCTTGCGCGATTTGATGGTACTGCTGAGTTCAGCGGGCGAATTGATTGGTTTGTCGTCAATTTTTACAATGATATCACCGCTTTTCAACCCGGCTTTTTCAGCTGCACTGCCTGAACTGATTTCGGTTATTACAACACCACCATTGGTTTTTTCCGAGCCTACGCCAAGATAGGCACGTTCCTCACCGCCTTCGAACATAAAATTATCGGGGCCTGTAAAGGAATATACGCGCGATTGAAACGGTGAACGGGGCGACCTATTCAGGCCAGAAAGCTGTCCATTGATTACCAAATTGTCCCTTTTGATAACCGCCAGTTCATCATCTTCAAACTCGTCAATGGGTTTGCCGTTGATGGTTACCCTGTCGTCTTTGATTTCAATACTGAGTTTAATATCCTTATCCCCCTTTGATCCTTTCTCCCCTTTTTCTCCCTTTTCTCCCTTTTCTCCCTTCTCGCCTTTGGTTCCTTTCCATTTGATAATGATATTATCGTACTCACCGAGTTTGTCATTTTCGGTTGCCTTGCTCTTCGACTTCTGTGCCATAGCGCCCACTACCAACAGCAGGCAAAGCACCGGCAGGATTAGTTTTTTGTTATACATATTAATTACGGCTTTTTTCGTAGATCAAATATAAGCAACCCTTTCGATCTACGAAATCTTTCGGAGAAAAATCATCTACCCGACGGGTGCTACCCGTCGGGTAGATCAGCTACGGCATTAACTAATTGATAATCAAATCTTTTCCCGAACAGCGGCAATGAGTTCGGGCAGGCGACTGGGGTCCTGGCCCCCGGCGGTGGCAATGGTTTTTTGTCCGCCGCCCCCTCCTTTGATCAACGGCGCTGCCACTTCTTTGATCAGTTTTCCTGCATCCAATCCGCGGGCGGCGACCACCGTATCGGAAATACCGATCGCCACAAAGGGCTTGCCGCCAATATTGGCACAGAGTACCGCCACATGGTCGCCAATATTATTGCGCAGATCAAAACAGAGTTTCTTCAAGGCATCTGGATTGCCAACTTCTACGATATCGCCAATAAAATTCACCCCGTTAACAATCTCATCTTTTTGCAACAGGGCATTGCGGATGCCCACCAAGGCACGGTTTTCAAAATGTTCCACCTGTTTGCGCAAGTGACCATTGTCTGCCAACACCTGTTCAACAGCTTTCTGCAGATCGGCCGGTTGCTTCAATATGTCTTTTACTGCTTGCAGTTGCTGGAGTTGGGTTTGCAACCAGGTTTCGGCAGCGGCACCCACCAGGGCTTCTACCCGACGCACACCAGCGGCCACAGCCGTTTCCTGCCTGATTTTGAAATAGCCCAACTCGCCGGTATTGGCGACATGCGTGCCACCGCAAAGCTCAATGCTATAAGCGGGATCGATGGTAACCACGCGTACCAGGTCCTGGTATTTTTCGCCGAAAAGCGCCATCGCGCCCAGGGCAATGGCTTCGTCTTTTGGCATTTCCCGAATGACCACCGGAATGTTTTCCCGAATTTTTTGATTGACAATGCCTTCCACCTGGCGCAGTTCTTCGTCGGTCATCTTGGCGAAATGCGAAAAATCAAATCGCAACTGCTCATCGTTTACCAGCGATCCCTTTTGGGTTACATGCGTGCCTAATACCTGCCGCAAAGCGGCATGCAACAAATGCGTAGCGGAGTGATGCGCTTCCGTTTGCAAGCGGGTTTTTCGGTTAACCGTTGCCGTTAGAGGCGCCTCGATATTTGCCGGCAACTTATTCACGAAATGAACCACCAGGTCGTTTTCTTTTTTGGTATCAACCACCTCTATTAATTCGCCCGCAAAATTAAGTTGACCGGTATCGCCTACTTGTCCGCCGCTCTCTGCATAAAAAGGCGTAGCCGCCAACACCAATTGATACGACTCCTTGCCCTTTGCCTTCACCTTTCTATACTTCACCACCCTGGTAACTGTTTCCAGTAACTCGTAGCCCACAAACTCAGTGAGGCCTTTGTCATCGAGCAGCACCCAGTCTTCCGTATCAACGGCCGTCGCCGTACGGCTGCGGTCTTTCTGCAATTGCAATTCTTTTTTAAACCCTTCCTCGTCTACCTGCACTTTGTTCTCGCCGGCAATCAACATGGTAAGATCGATGGGGAAACCAAACGTATCGTAGAGTTCAAAAGCAGCGGCACCCTTGATCGTACCATGGTCGTTTTTCGCCGAGGCAATTACATCGTCGATTTTACGAAGTCCTTTTTCGAGCGTACGCAAAAAAGCCTCTTCTTCTTCCCGCACCACTTTGCTCACAAAATCGAGCTGGTTGAAGAGTTCCGGAAAAACCGATTTAAACTGTTCGGCCAGTACCGGCATCAGTTGGTATAAGAGCGGCTGTTTGTAATCGAGGTAAGAATAATAATACCGCACCGCGCGACGAAGAATACGCCTGATCACATACCCTGCATCTTTGTTCGATGGCAACTGACCGTCGGCAATGGTAAAGCCAATGGCCCGAATATGATCGGCCAGCACGCGAAACGCCACATCGCTCTTGCTATCGCTGAAGCCATATTTTTTGCCGGTGATCTTTTCGGTGGCAGCGATGGTGCCGGTAAAAATATCTGTATCGTAATTGGATGTTTTTCCCTGCAGCACCCGCACCAGCCTTTCGAAACCCATACCCGTATCCACGTGTTTGGCAGGCAGTGGCACCAGCGACCGGTCTTTCTGGCGATTGAACTGCATGAAGACATTGTTCCAGATTTCGATCACCTGCGGATGGTCGTTGTTGACCAGGGTGGCGCCGGCAACCAGGGCTCGTTCGCTGTCGGGCCTACAATCGACATGGATTTCCGAACAGGGGCCGCAAGGTCCGGTATCGCCCATCTCCCAAAAATTGTCTTTCTTGTTGCCCAGCAGAATGCGATCGGCAGCGATCCATTTTTTCCATTCCGCCTCGGCTTCGGTATCGCGTGGCAGGTTTTCGCTCTCATCGCCCTGAAATACGGTCACGTAGATACGGTCCTTGTCAATTTTATATACTTCCGTCAGCAATTCCCAACTCCATGCAATCGCTTCTTTTTTGAAATAATCGCCAAAGCTCCAGTTGCCCAACATCTCGAACATGGTATGGTGATAGGTATCAACCCCCACTTCTTCCAGGTCGTTGTGTTTTCCACTTACCCGCAAACACTTTTGGGTATCGGCCACGCGTTTAAAGGGTGCCTGCTGGTTGCCCAGGAAATAATCTTTGAACTGGTTCATGCCGGCGTTGGTAAACAAAAGGGTTGGGTCGTTCTTCACCACAATGGGTGCAGAGGGCACAATCTGGTGTTGTTTGCCAGCGAAAAAATCAAGAAAGGTCTGTCGGATATCAGCACTCAGGCGCATAAATTCGGAATGATTCTTGGTGATGTTGGGCCTTCTCCCCCTATATTTGGTGTTGCCGGAGAAGGTTTGCAAAGCTAAGGAAATGAGGCCGGGTAGCTATATATGAAAAAAATCAAATACTTCTACAACCCCAATACCCTGCGGTACGAAAAGCTGGAGACCCCCTTGCGGGTCAAGCTGTTGCGGGCGCTGGGTTTTGTAGCAGCCTCTTTGGTTACGGCCCTGATCATTGTTTCCATCGCCTTCCAGTACCTCGATTCACCCAAAGAAAAAATGCTGCGCCTGCAGTATGAAAAGGCCACCGAGAATTACGAACTGATTTCTGACGAGGTAACCAAACTGCGCCGCCAGATGGCCAGCCTCGAAAAACGCGACAACGAAATCTACCGATCCATCTTCGAAGCCAGCCCCATTCCCGACAGTGCCCGCGTGAAAGAAATGGAAAAGATAAAAGAGATTCAGTTGGTACAGGCGATGGATGCCGGCGATCTCTATGCCGATATCGTCAAAACCATCAATGTCTTGTCCAAGCAGATGGCTTTCCAGAACAAATCGTACGACGATATTGAAGGATTTATCAAAGACAAAGAAGTGCTGCTGGCTTGCACGCCTGCCATCCAGCCGGTGAACAACAAAGACCTGAACCGCATCGCTTCGGGTTTCGGCTACCGGGTGGATCCTGTGTATAAAACGGTAAAAATGCACCAGGGCCTCGACTTTGCGGCGCCCCAGGGTACGCCCATTTATGCAACCGCCAACGGCACGGTGAAACTGGCCGGCAATACAGGCAATGGTTATGGCAACCATGTGGTGATCAACCACGGTTATGGCTATGAAACACTGTATGGCCATATGTTTAAAGTGAAAGCCAATGCGGGGCAGCGCATCAAACGCGGCGAGATCATAGGGTATGTGGGTAGTACCGGAAAATCAACCGGTCCGCACCTGCATTATGAAGTACACAAAAACGACAAGCGCATCGACCCCGCTTATTTCTTCTTCAACGACCTGACCCCCGAACAATACGATCGCCTGCTGAAAATGGCCGCCGCCAGCAACCAGAGTTTTGACTAGTTTGGGGTTTGAGGTGGATGCAACTTCACCTGCATCTTTGTGACCTATTCCTTGTTTATAGAGTGCTTGTTGTTGACACCTGTTTGTTCGATCGTGTATTATTGCGAACGAATTATAAATGCGATAGAAAAAAAACAATCTAAGGAAAACCAGCTTAATAAAATTTATCACTATTGTCCGACTAAAATAATCGATTAAGGCGATAGAAAAGGGCAGTTCCAAAGAACCACCCTTATTAGTTATGTTTGAGTTACCACACAACAAACATATCTGATGGGTGAAATTAGAAAATTTACCGGACAGCCGGTGTTGTCTCAAATATTAGGTGTTATTCCCAGTACAATAATCCATGCAGCCAATCGAAAACATAAGTCTAACCGGTATTACAAGCGGCTACCGGTACGGGTTCATTTAGTGAGCCTGCTGTACGGTGTATTCAGCTATTGTAATGGGCTGCGGGAGTTGTGCGAGGGGCTGTTGGCCTGTGAAGGGAAGTTGTCACATTTAGGGCTGGATAAAGCTCCGGCCCGCAGTACGATATCGGATGCGAATAACAAGCGCAGCTACCAGGTCTTTGAAACGATTTATTACGGATTGCTCAAACAGTATCATAGTTTTATCTCGGACAGCCGGTTAAGGGGGTTAAGTATCCGCAATCTAAAGGTAATTGACAGTAGCACCATTCAACTATTCAGCGAGATACTTCGCGGAGTCGGCCGCAATCGCTTAAATGGCGCCCGGAAAAAAGGCGGCTTTAAGGTGCATGCCATGATGGATGCCTTCAGTGGAGTTGCTGAGTTTGTACGGTTGACAGAAGCCAGGGAACACGACCAAAAGTTCCTCTACCACCTGAAACTTGCCCCCAACAGTTGGATTGTCTTTGACAAGGCTTATACCACCTATGGTCAGTTTGCCAAATGGACCGATCAGAAAGTGTGGTTTGTTACGCGCGAGCGCTATAATGCTGATTTTCATGTCACCAAGGTGCTGGCGGATAAAACGAAGAAGCGCAAAGCCAAAGGAGTACTGAAAGAACAACTGGTAACAGTGGGCGTGAAACAAAATGGAACAGTGGTACAGCGCTTAAAGCTCCGGCGCATATCCTTCCTTTCTGAAGAAGGAAAAGTATATGTGTTCCTGACTAACAATATTACCTTGCCGGCTTCGCAAATCGCTACCATTTATAAGAACCGGTGGATGATCGAATTATTGTTCAAGCAGATCAAGCAGAATTTTCCCCTGCGGTACTTCTGGGGCGAAAGCCCCAATGCCATTAAAATGCAAGTTTACTGTGTCCTCATAGCTCAGTTGCTGATGGTGGTGATCCGGAAAAAAGCAGCGACTAAAAAATCGTTTGCCAATATGATTACGGTGATTCGACTGCATTTGATGAGTTATGTGGAGCTGCTGGAATTTATCAGGGACACCTACAAGGCCTGGAGGAAAACACACAATGCACCGTTTGCATTTACACTATAAAAACAGGGGTACTCCCCTTAAATTTGAAACAACGTGATTTTAGCTTGTATTCCTTTGTGGGAAAGGGTTACAGGTCAGGTAAATCCAACTTTAGTCGGACAAGAATGAAAATTTATTTTTTTACCTGAAGTTATTTTTTAGCTTTAGTTGAAGGAGGCTTTGGTGACAGAGTTCATGAACAGTCTCTTTATAACAACCTTGTCTTGCTATGAAATTTATCTACCTGTCATTTCTATGCCTGCTTTCTATTGCTGGCATTTCCCAAACCAAGTTGTCTTTTTCTTTCGATGCTTCCGGTAATCAGGTACTGCGAACGCCAGTATCGTCAGCGCGTAAAATGGCAACGGAACCAGTAGTAAAAGATTCAATTTTTGCAGAGCGTTTTGTTGCCTTCCCTATTCCTGTTACAAATAATCTTACCGTAAAATGGGTATCAGATAAGGCAAACCCCTTGCAACTACTTCAACTGCACACGTTGGAAGGAAAATTGCTTTTCCAGCAGAAAATAACATCTCAGAACGGGCAGATCAATCTTGATTTTTCCGTGTACACATGGGGCATGTACATTTTAACCGGCGTTAATGCCGATGGTAAAACCCATGTCATAAAAATAGTCCGACAATAACAAATATGTTTTTGTGTACATCAGTGTACTTGTGAACTGGACTTTAAAACTGCAGTCTTAAACCTTGTTTCCATATGAAATTTATTTTTCTATCTGCTTTAATGCTTTTGGGTCAAACTATTTTTGCTCAACAGCAACTGCCATATAAAATCGGCACAAAAACAACTGGTACAGAAACGGTGACAGCATCCAGCCGTCCAATAGCGATGGAAATGCAAAGTGCCGCAAGTACGGGTGGTAACGAAATAGCTGAGACGCTAGGCTCATTAGGCGTATCGCCTTCTGGAGCGGCAGGATATACAATTCCCATTGCGCTTCCGCCAGGCGTTAATGGTGTACAACCTGATTTATCTATCACCTACAGCAGTCAGGGAGGAAGCGGGCTTGCTGGGTGGGGCTGGAATGTTTCAGGTATTTCATCTATTACCAGAATAAGCGCCACTACCTTTCACGATGGACGTGTCGGCAAAGTGGACTTTACTACAGGCGATCGCTTTTCCTTGAACGGGCAGCGACTGATGTTAAAAAGTGGCACTTACGGTGCTGATGGTTCGGTATATGAAACAGAACAATACGCCAACCTGAAAATAACCGCCTATGGCGTTTCATCATTCGGCGCATCGTATGGCCCGGCATACTTTCGGGTTGATTACCCTGATGGTTCGTATGCGATCTTTGGAAACGGCGCAAATTCTCTTTCCAGAACTACCTGGGCAGTCACCTACCGCGAGGATGCACGCGGATTGCGAATAAGCTACACCTATTCTATTGTTGATAACAATCTAATAGTTAGTAAAATCAGTTATGGGAGCGCAGGTGCCACCGCCCCAATCAATGAAGTACAATTTGTTTATGGAACACGTTCTAGAACGGAGCAGGCTTATATCGGTGGTATTTCGTTTATGAATAAGAGCCTGCTAAAGGAAATTCGTGTGTTAGGAAGCGGTGGTGTCGGCTACCGGAGTTATATTATCAGTCACAATACTTCTTCTCTCGGATACGACCGCTTGGTTTCCGTACAGGAAAAAAGCGGAGATGGAACCCTGTTACATGCGCCGGTAAGTTTTTCTTATAACAATACAACCAACGCCATTGGCAACTCACCATCCGACTACACTTACATGGAGAATGTGGAGCAGCGTAGCGCAAAAATGATTGCGCTTGATTACAATGCGGATGGCAAAATGGAATCCATTGTGTACCCAACCACGGGTACCTATGCCTATAAGAAATTCTGGTTTTTGAAAGACTTCCAACAGCAGGGTTCTTATTCCTATCCGATAGAATACGGTCCGTTGACAACCCCCTTCAAGGCCATTTTCCCCACAGACATGCTCTACGCTGATAGCAAGAAACAACCTGGGCAGGGTATCACATTGGTGCAGGAAACCGGTACTTCAACCGTTGAGTTTAATGTATACGGGGAAGCGGCCCCCAGTAGCGGGGTGCCGATAGGTACACAATACCAGCGTACATGGGCAGCGCCCAGCTATACCTACCAGTCTGATTGCAGTCACGCTGACACGTACAGGGTTCCTTTGCAGTATGTTTCAGGCGATTTTAACGGAGATGGATTAACAGATATAGCGGCGATTTCTTTGCCGTACAGTAACAGTACTTGCAGTGCAATACCCGGCTGTTCTGCTGCTGCGCTAACAACTGCCGATTCCACCAACAAAACAAAAAGCGCCCAGACGTTGCCATCGAAAGATAGCGCCGCTTCTACTGCAAATGCCATTGTAGCCCCTAACGCTCCGCCACCAACAGATTGTTGTCAATGTTCGATAAACAACATCAGTTATGCGAACTTTTATTTTATCAACCTTGATCGTCGGTTAACCACCGGCTATGCAACCAGTGCTGGTTTATTCTCTTTTGGTTATGCAGCCGGTGACATGATTTATACGGAGGATGTGGACGGAGATGGCAAAACAGATATTATTCTGGAAAAAGAGGGAATGCTGTATGTGTACAGTTTGAACCAGAGTAATATATTCATGCAATTATGGAGCACGTCCGACACGCGCATTAAACGGCAATACCCACTTTTATTAGGCGATTACAATGGGGATGGCAAAGCCGATATAATGATTCCCACCGCAGACAACAGCAACTTGTTTGCGCTTTTCCTTTCTACCGGTACCGGATTTGTAAAAACAGAAAACACTTATCCATTTACCTATCGGCCCAGGCAAGAGGGCGCTACATCCCGCACCTATGATTTAGTGGCGGTGGATATCGATGGCGATAGCAAAACCGATATTGTAGACTACAGCACGGTAACCTATAACAACAGTGACAATGGAACGCAAACCCTGACACCCTACTATAGTACTCCGCCTTCAAATACAGACGGCAGGCCCGCATTCGGTACAGGAACAGCCGTTAGCCGAACAGGTAACCTGCGGCATTTCCCGATACCTGTATTCCTGCCATCCGGCAAACCCAACGTGAACCTCGAATTTGCGGCAGTGAGTCATAAATGGGTAACTTATTTTCAGTTTAAGCGTGACCAACGGGAAGAAGCGCTGCTTCGCTCGGTAAGCCAAAACGGCATTGTACAGTACGTCGACTACCGGCCGTTGGAGAACGGCTCCACACATCCAACCGCTGGATTCACCGTATATGCGCGCGGAACGGACCAGGTCTATCCATATATTGACATTGTTACCGCTCGTTCCGTTCAGGTCGTGCAGGGAATAACCCGCACTATAAACGGCACCGTAAACGATGTTCAATATTTTGCCTACAAAGGTGCTGTGCGACACTTGCAGGGTTTAGGGTTCCTGGGCTTTGAAGGCGCGGCGCAAAGCAACCGACACAATGCCACTAGCAACCGCATATTTTCCGTTGTGTTAAACAACCCCCAACTTCGTGGGGCGCCCATTCAGCAACACAGCCAGTTAACTTCGCCGGTATTCTTAGCAAGCGTAATGGGTTATATCACCAAAACCGTTCATACTTACCAAAGCGAGTTGCTTTCCAATAAAGTGTTTAAACTTCGCAATACCCAATCGGTAACGCAAAATGCACTGGAGGGAACAACTGCTACCTGCGATGCACAATACGATTCCTATAATAATATTTCTCAGGTAAGCACCACCTATTCCGGGCTGGGTACAGTAACAGTTAACATAACCAACTTGAACAGTACAGGTACGCCTTATTTTATCGGCAGGCCATCCAATGTAACAGTCACCCGTACCATAAATGGACAGGCTGCTTTTGTCACTACCGAGCAATGGGATTATACCAGCAACGGGCTTGTTAGCCAGCGTCGATGGAAAGGCAATAATATCGCCAACTTTAACAAGGAAGATTTTATCTACGACAGCTATGGTAATCTGTTGAGTAAAACCACCACACCTTACGGCAGCACTGGCAGAACGGTGAGCCTCTCCTATGAATCTACCAAGCGATTTGCAACCAGTAGCACGAATATCGAAGGCCTTACTTCTACCGCTGTTTATAATGCAGTTACAGGCAATATTCTCAGTCAAACCAATCCGTTTAACCAAACGGTATCTTTTGCCTATGACGCCTGGGGCAGGCTAATAACCACAACAGATATTTATGGCAAGCAAACGACAATTGCCTATACAAAAAACAATACCAATTATAACTACACAGTCACAAGCACTGCGCAAACAGATGCTGCTACAGAACAAGAATTCGATCCTTTAAAGAGACTGATCAGGGAAACTTATAAAGATGCCTTAGGGCAGTGGGTAAATGTGCGCACAGAGTACGACGCGATGGGCAGGCCTTGGCGAAAAAGCGATCCTTATACGGGAGCAACGCCTTCACAATGGACCACGACCAGTTATGACGTGTACAGCAGACCACTCAGCGTCACCCTGCCCACGGGCAAAGTAACAAATATGAGTTACAGCGGGTTGAGCATGACGGTAAACGATGGCACCAAATCAACCACCACCACTAAAAATGCGATAGGACTGGTGACCACACAACAGGATCCAGGTGGCACTATCAACTATACTTATTACAGCAATGGTGCCATGAAAACAGCTGACTATGGAGGCAGTGTGCAATCTATAGAGCAAGACGGCTGGGGTCAGCGTACAAAATTAACGGATCCCTCAGCCGGTATATACAATTATCAATATAACGCATGGAATGAGTTAACAAAAGAAATAAGCCCTAAAGGAAGTACAGACTACCAATACGACGCGAAAGGCAAGCTTACGCAAACAACGGTAACCGGAGACGCCAGCACCGGCGATGTACCCACCAGCATGGTTACCGTGTACGCCTATGACGCCAGCACCAAATTGCCTACCAGCATCACGCTGACCAATGCCGATGGCAATAATAGTAGCACTACGTTCACCTATGACAGTTACAAACGGGTTTCTCAAACGGTGGAGGAGAACGCCAAGGCGCGTTTCACAAAAACAGTTGGCTACGACGCCTTTGGTCGAACCAGCACCGAAACGCAAACAGCGCTCAATAAAAGCAACAGCAAAACAGCCTCGCAAAATCTAACCTATACCTACCAGAACAATGTGTTGAAAAAAGTGCAAACCACCGAAGCAGGTGTTATTTGGGAGCTTACAGGACTCAATGCCCGAGGCCAGGTAACTACAGCAACGCTTGGTAGCAGTGGTTTGCAGCAACAGAACACGTATGACAACTATGGCTTATTGACTGGTGAAAAGCTGTTAAAGCAAAGTGTGGAGCTGTTTAACTACGGCTATGCCTGGAATGCCCAGCGCGGGCTGCTTACCGGACGCAGCACAACACTTTTTACCAGTGGTGGCCAGGCCCTACTGGAAAGCTTTCAGTACGACGCCCTTGACAGACTCACACAATGGAGCAACCCCGCTAATGGTGCCACTTTGAACCAGGGATATGATACGCGTGGCCGTATCAGCAGTAATGACGCAGTTGGTACTTACACCTACGCCAGCGCCACTACCTACCAGCAAAAAGATGTTACCCTGAATACCGCTGGACAAGCCTATTACAGTGGGCATGAAGTGCAACAGGCCGTTTACAATAATTTTAAACAGCCGGTAACCGTAACGGAACCAGGGAAAGATAAAATAACCTTTCAGTATGGTGTGACGGGGCGAAGGGCGCATATTCAATGGGGACGCACCTACAGCGGCGGTAGTTGGGGTACTGCCAGGTATCAGCGCCATTACAGTGCAGACGGTTCGATGGAAATAACCGAAGACGCGCAAACAAGCACCACTACTTTCATTTTTTATACTGGCGGCAATGCCTACACTGCACCTGCTATCCGCCGCTCGGTACAAAGTGGAAGCACTACCAATGAAATGCTTTACCTGCACAGGGATCACCTGGGTAGCATAGTCGCCATTACCGATGGCAATGGAATTGTAAAAGAAAAACGGCATTTTGATGCCTGGGGCAACCTCGCTAAATTACAGGATGGAAACGGCACAACCCTTGCCTCCTTTGCTTATCTGGATCGGGGTTATACCGGACATGAGCATTTAACGGTTGGGTTGGTGCATATGAATGGGCGCTTGTACGATCCTGCACTGCACCGGTTTTTGATGCCGGATAATTTTGTGCAGAACGCGTTTAACACCCAAAGTTTTAACCGTTACGGCTATGTGCTGAACAATCCACTTGGATTTACCGACCCCACGGGAGAGTTAACCCAAGCCCAATGGGATCAGGCTTTGCAAATGGTTGATCAGGTATTAGGCGATCCGGGTAGTGGCGGCGGTTATATTGGTGGAAGCATGACTTCATGGGTGCCGTTCGGCAGCCAGGACGAGGCCTTGGGTTATGGCATTGGTTATATGAACTCGTTTAACGGGTGGGGCGGCGGAGCGGGATGGGCAGGTTCAGCACAAGAAGCATTAAAACGGTTTGATGGTGGCCACATAACGCCAGACATGGTCGAAGGCTATTACAGGCAAAAATGGGCAGGATCGGATAGAGACAATATTAATGTTTACTATTCAGCCAGAGGAGGGTTTAATGTAACTTACAGTTTTGATCCAGGAGTTGGTAATGGAGTAGGCATTGGAGGTTTGCACATTACTGATGAAAAGGCTGCACTTCTGTTGGGGATGGGGATACAAGCAACAGATAATAGCAATTTTAATACCGATGCTTGGGGAAACGGATTAAATGCCTTCATTTTCGCAAATGTTGCAAAAACGGAAATCATTGACTATGCTGTAAGGTCAGGCAGTAACCAAGTTGGAATAAGAGCAGAATTGCAAGTGTTAGGGAAAGTAGGTGTTCGTTACTTAAGTGCAGCAAAAGGTTTGAGCAAAGGTGCGGGAATGTTAAACATTGTAGTTACAGGAATTGATGCATACAAACAGGGGGAATGGCAAAACCATCATACAGCGGACGTGATAATAGGTTTAGGTACAACATTTCTGCTGAGTGGGCCGTGGGGTTGGGTAGCAGGAGGTGCATATTTTATTGCTGATTTGGGTGTTAAATCCTATACAGGAAAATCAATCACACAAAATTTATTTGACTGACCTTAAATTGAAAAACTTGTACGATTTTATTTTTAATTTCTTCTATAGATACCATAAAAAAAGGAAAGACTTCAGTCCAAGATTTACAGCGGCGGGAGCCGTGGCTATTACTGGTTTCTTCCATTTATTTTTGATAGCGAATATTGTAACATATTTCACAAGCGTTAATTTGGCTGGCAAACCATTTAGCCAGGACTATTTTACCAATAAACTTTATTTGTTACCTGCTGGTGTAATATATGTTTATGCATTTGTTTTATTTTACACGCACAAACGAGCGATGGCGATAGTGAATAAATACCCTCAAGACTATAACGTGGTAACGATTAGAAATGTCTTGTTGGTGTTTCTGATAATGATTGCGCCGTTGATTGTAGGAGTTTGGTTTTTGCAACACAGTCATTGAGCTATTATAAACGTTATATATAATTCAGCCAGAGGAGGTTTTAATGTAAGCTACCGCTTTGATCCAAAGAATGGCATTGAAGTTGGCGCTGCAAGTTTGCATGTTACTGATGAAAGGGCAGCACTTCTGTTAGGGATGGGTGTGCAGCCAAATGCAGGAAATGGATGGGAGACTGCCAATACTTCACTTGGAGCCTTTGGATTAGCTTCTGGAATAAAAGAGACAATAATCGAAGGCGGTGCCGCACTAACAAGAGGTACAAACATCTATAATGTAAATACCACCTGCTTAATTCGTACTTATGGCATATCTGGAGCTAAATACCTTAAATATTCCAAAGCACTTGGTGTGGTAGGTTCTGTTGTTTCGACTGGATATTCTGTTGGGAAGGTGATAGATCAATTCAACGCTGGAGGGTGGTCAGAAGTTGGAAATAAAAGAGATGTTTTAGACGCAAGTGTAGGGATTCTCGGCCTTGGGGCAACAGGATTAGCAACTTTGGGCATTATAAACCCAATTGGTTGGGGCATTGGCGTGCTTATTTATGGCGGAGCTGCCTTAATTTATGACGCGGTAAAAAATGATGAAAATAGATGAGTTTATATTATAAAATTTGGGTAGATGGAATAGTCAAGCTTCGTTCCCGGCCGCAGAATGCAGGTTTATGGAAGTTTTTTGCTATGACTTTTACATCGATGGCTATGGCATTGAACTTGGCATTTATTTTATTCATATTGAGTGATTTGGGTATAACGACGGGAATATTAAAAATTTCGGTAAATCTTTTTCTAGGTACGCGTCTTGATGCTTTTGTTAGCTTTTTTATATCATATCTACTCCCTTTCTTGCTAATAAACTACTTTTTGATATTCTATAAAGAAAAGTATAAGAAGTTGATAAACCGGTATCCATATTATGGCGGAAAATTGTACATGCGATATTTTGTAAGTTCGATGGGCGTATTCTTGGCTTATATTTTCATTGCTATTTTGGTTGCAAAAAGATCTATAGGATGACCCGCTACGGCTGATATCAATTACCAAAATAGATTAAATGGGTACCTGCCCTACGCACCGTTACTCCTAAAACTTCTTTACTTTGCAGTGTGAAACGGCCTTTTCAACAAATAGCGATGGATTTCGGCGCCGGTACGCCACCGCCACCTGCGGCCGACGACGTGAGCGGCGAAACACCTGCCCAGTTTACGCCTGCGACAGACAAATCAGCGCAACAGCCCACTGCCCCCGCCGAAAATCCCAAAACCCGCAACAGTCGGGCAACAGACAAAAACGCCGACCTGCCCATTCGCAAAAAACCCGGCCGAAAAGAAAAGGAAAAGGTTTGGAAATCAGCCAGCCAGCCCAAACGCGGCCGAAAATCACTTAAGGAAATCGCAGCAACGGCCGACCTGATCGATATTCCCGCCGACGAAGAACTCTTTAGCAAACAGTACTATAGCATTGGCGACGTAGGCAATATGTTCCGGATGAACCCTACCCTGATCCGCACCTGGAGCAATGAGTTTGACCACCTGCTCCACCCCAAGAAAAACAAAAAAGGCGATCGCTATTTCCGCCCGCAAGATGTAAAAACCCTGCACATCATTTATCACCTTATCCGCGTACGCAAGTTCACCCTAGAAGGCGCCAAAGAACACCTTAAGTCACAAAAGAAGAAAACGGAAAATCAATTTGCCGTGATTCAATCGCTCAATGCGTTTAAAGCTTTTCTACTGGAGCTGAAGCAGAATTTGTAGGCATCGGCGCGTTCTCCGCAGCGGCAGGCGCGGCAGGCGGACGAACCAACACTTCCTTATTTTCCCCCGCCAGGTCGATATTCATGTCATCCAGCATCCGCAGGATGGCCAGGTTCACTTTTTGCCGCAATTTGTTGAAGTCGGCGACAGGAATAGTGGCTGTATAATATTCAATGTGCAACACAAAGGCCGTTGGGGTAATATCACTCAAAAAGGCCGTATAACTGCTGATCACCTGTTCCGATAAAATTGCTTTGACGCCGGCCACCGCCTTGTCTAAATCATCGGGCGCGGTTTGTAAACTCAATTCCAGTTTCAAATCGGCGCGACGCATGGAACGAAGTGTCAGGTTGTCCATGATACTATCCACCATCTGCTTATTCGGAACCGTTACATAGGTTTTCTGATCGGTACGCACCCGGGTACTGCGCAGGCCAATGCGTTCAACCGTTCCTGTGATGGTTTGCACTTTCACCAGGTCGCCTACCTGAAAAGGTTTATCAAAGAAAATGATAAAAGAAGCGATCAGGTTTTCCAGGCTTTCTCGCGCCGCCAGGGCAAGGGCACCGGCCACGATACTCAAACCAGCCAGGTAGGTCGTAATGTCTTTGTTAAACGAAAACCGGATCACCAATAATATACCGATCACCAACAGCAAGGCCTTGAAAAAATCTTTGAAAAAAACGATCATCTGGTTTTCATTGGTATCAGCAGCCAGGTTGGCGCGCTGCTCCAATAACAAAGCGATAAAGTCTATGATGCGACGCAATAGCCGGATAAACACAATGATAAAAATGGCTTTCGCAACACTGTCAAGTATGTGGCGTACACTTACATGGTACACATCAAAATCAAGTGCCCGGGGAAAAGTCAATTTGTCGAGCGCCAGCAAGGTGATGGTAATGATCAGGAAAAACTGCATCGGCTGTAACAGCAATTGCACAAATGCTTTCTGGTCAATTTTCCAGGAACGCTGTTTGATAATTTTGAACAACAATTGAGACACCAGTCGACTAAAAAACTTTCTCAATCCGAATACAAGAACAATCACGCCTGCACAAATCAGCCATGCCATCACGGTATTGTCCAGAATCACATATTGTAAAATCTCGTTCATTCTTTCTCTGCAGCCTTATTCAAATAAACAAATAATATCCCGTTGCGAAGGCAATATATTTTATCGATCGTTACCTGCAATTTCTGGATATCGGTCCAACTCGCGGGTAAAACCTGTTGCGCCAACTGCAACGACCCCGGCACATAACTTTCCAGTACATGGTCTTTGCGACCAATCACCCGATTGCCAATCACCTGCATCTCCTGCCAACCCAGCAAGGCAACCCGGTTGCGAACCGTACCAAAATAGTCCAGGACAAACAACCCCTTGGCGGGGTCATATAAATAGACCAACCGATCGGCATCAGCGATCTGCACCGGGGTAGGCGGATCTTCAAACAAAAGCCGGAAATCGGCCGTTTCACTGATCACCACACCGTTGTCGTCGAGTCGCTTTAGCTTTCCTGCCAGTTCATCATAAATCCAAACGCCGTTATCGAACGATTGCGCTACCGCCTGCGACCGCATAATGTCACGCCTGCGTACATCGATGCTATTGCGAATGTTTAAAAAACGATCCAGCGCCACAATGGTCCCGAAGTCGCGATAGTACAACAGCACTTTCAAAGGATTGGTAACATCAATCGAATAGAGTTTACCATAACGTTTTACATCGTTGAACACCGCCATCGAATCGCCGCGCGCATTCAGTTTCTTCAATTCACCCGCTTCATTCACCAGGAAAATATTGCCCAGGTTATCGACCGCAAAATCGATCAGGCGTTTGCCATAACTACCCGCTAGCGGCAGGCTATCGTTTTGCGGTAAACTATCAGATTGCGCCTGGGCGCCCAAGCCAATCAGCAAAGCAGTCAACAAAACCAGGCACTTCATTCTTTGTAAAATTTTAAGTGCATGGTATCGCCATCAAACTCGCCATAGCTATCATACTTGATCCAATCGCCCAGGTTAATATACCGGCTGTTTTGCGGCAGGACAAAATCAATCGGCAAGTGCCGGTGGCCAAAAATAAAATAGTCGTAGTGTTGGGTCTGTAAGACTTCCTTGCAATAGCTGATCAGCCATTCGTTTTCTTCGCCCAAAAATTTTTCATCACTGTGCCCGGTCATGGCCCGGCTTCGCCGGCTGAAATAATTCGCCAGCCCGATGCCCCAATTGGGATGCAATACACCAAACAACCACTGGCAAAAACGGTTGCGAAAAATCTTCTTGATGAATTTGTATCCATGGTCGCCCGGACCCAGGCCGTCGCCATGCCCCACCAGCAATTGTTTGCCGTTGAACGTAAAGGCCTTCGGTTCAAAATACACCGGCACATTCAATTCCTTTTCAAAATAGCCATCCATCCACATATCGTGGTTGCCAACAAAAAAATACACGGGAATACCGGCGTCGGTGAGCGCGGCTATCTTACCAAGAATACGCACATAGCCTTTTGGCACCACGGTTTTGTATTCGTACCAAAAATCGAAAAGGTCTCCTACTATGAAAATCGCCGCCGCGTCGGCTTGTATAGTATCGAGAAAACGAACCACTTTTTTCTCCCGCTGCAAACTGGCGTCAAAACCGGGTGATCCCAGGTGAAAGTCAGAGATGAAGTATATTTTTTTTCCCGGCTCCAGTTGCATGGCCGCAAAGTTAATGCTGGCTGTTTACCAAAAAGCAAAACACTTCTTTGGGGCCGTGAACGCCCACTACCAGGGTTTTTTCAATATCGGCCGTGCGACTGGGTCCCGTAGCGAAACTAATCAGCGACGGTAACTTATCGCCATATTTGTCTTTCACGTATTTGAGTCCATCGCGCACATCATATACCAACTGATCGGTATAGGCAATGCAAATATGCACGGGCGCATACACACTGGTGGTGCGTCCGCTTTCCTGCCCGGCACTCAATACCATGGTGCCGGTGCGCGCTACCAAACAATCACAACCCGTCACCGAAGCATCGCAGGCTTTTAAGGCCGGCATATCAACCGCTTCTGTCAGCGCCGGTATACCCATCGCCCGCAGTTGTTCCCGGATTTGCCGGTCGCGCACATAAATGCTTTCCCATTTGCGATCTACAATCAGGGCTTTCAGTTGCGCCGCAAGTTCTTGTTCGTTGAGACAAAAAGCAAACCGGCCCTGCAGGGCGCTAAAGGCTTCGGCAAATACCAGGGCAAGGTCTTCGTCGCGCTGCACAAATACCGACTGGCTGCCTTCACTGCTTGAAAAAGGAAGAGGCGTTGATTCACTCAACGCCTTCCTGATCTTCTTTAAAATATTTTCCTTTGACGAAGATATATTCATGGTTTAAGCAATAGCGGGTGTTTCTTCCACGTCGAGGGTTTTCTTCTCTTCAAACGGACGCTTACCAATCAGTTGCTCCACATCGCTTTGGAACAGCACTTCTTTTTCCAGTAACTGTTCTGCGAGCAGACCCACTTCATTGCGTTTTGACTGCAACAATTCTTTGGTGCGCTCGTAAGCCGCATCAATCAGGGTACGCACTTCATGGTCGATCAATCGCGAGGTTTCTTCTGAATACGGTTTGGTAAACGAATTTTCCTGTTGTGGATCATAGAAGCTTACATTGCCCACTTTATCATTCATACCATACACAGTCACCATGCTATAGGCCATTTTGGTGATCTGCTGCAGGTCGTTCTGCGCGCCGGTAGAAATCTTGCCGAAGAAAATATCTTCTGCCGCACGGCCACCCAGCGTCATGCAAATCTGGTCGAGCAACTGGTCGGTATTATAGAGATACTGCTCCTTAGGTGTGTATTGCGCGTAACCCAGGGCGGCGGTACCACGCGGAACAATGGTCACTTTCAGCAGCGGGTAAGCATGCTCCAGGTACCAGCCGCAGATCGCGTGACCAGCTTCGTGGTAGGCGATGATTTTTTTCTCATCGGGCGAGATGATCTTGTTCTTTTTCTCGAGGCCACCGATTACCCGGTCAACCGCATCCTGGAAGTCGCTCATATCAACCGCTTCCTTGCCCTTGCGCGCCGCAATCAACGCGGCTTCGTTACATACGTTGGCGATATCAGCACCGGCAAAACCAGGGGTTTGTTCGGCGAGTTTATGGATATCTACCTGCTCCGATACTTTGATCGGTTTCAGGTGCACTTTGAAAATGGCTTCGCGACCTTTCACATCGGGTTTGTCGATGCCAATCTGGCGATCGAAACGACCCGGGCGCAGCAGGGCGCTGTCGAGCACATCCGGCCGGTTGGTGGCCGCCAGCACAATGATGCCGCTTTCACCACTAAAGCCATCCATCTCTACCAGCAACTGGTTGAGGGTGCTTTCGCGTTCGTCGTTGCTCATGATGGCGTTCTTACCACGGGCGCGGCCAATGGCGTCGATCTCATCGATGAATATGATACAAGGTGCTTTTTCGCGGGCTTGTTTGAACAGGTCGCGAACGCGGCTGGCGCCCACCCCCACAAACATTTCTACAAAATCGCTACCACTCAGGCTGAAGAAAGGCACCTGGGCCTCGCCGGCCATGGCTTTGGCGAGCAGGGTTTTGCCGGTGCCCGGCGGGCCAACCAGCAATGCTCCCTTGGGTATCTTACCACCGAGATTGGTGTATTTTTTCGGGTTCTTGAGGAAGTCGACGATTTCCATCACTTCCACCTTGGCTTCGTCGAGGCCGGCTACATCGTTGAACGTGATGTTCACCCGGGTGCCTTTGTCAAAGAGTTGGGCTTTTGATTTACCGATATTGAAAATACCACCTGGCCCGGCGCCACCACCGGCACCGCCGCCCATTTTACGCATCAGCAATACCCAGATCAACACAATGATGAAGATGGGCAGTACAAACTGGAAAATCGGCGCCAGCCAGTCGCCCTCGGTTTCGTCGAGGCGCGGCACTTCTCTCACTTGCGGATTCTTGGTATAAAAATCACGCAGGTCGTCAGTGAATATCTCCGGTTTGGCGATGGTGAATTCGAACTGCGGACCTTTATCATTGGCCGCATTAAAGCCTTTGGGGAGTTTATTTTGGTAATACTCTTTTTTGAGGGCTTCGGGTTTGATGAAAACGCGTACCAGGTTTTTGTTGCTGACCAACACGATTTTTTCAACATCGCCATTGCTCAGCATCTCGGTCTTGAATTCATCAAAATTGATTCGACGCGATTCAGGTGCAAATCCACTGTAGAGGTTAAAGCCAAGCAGGATCACTGCCAGGGCACCCCAGATCCAATAAATATTGAACCGCGGTCCTTTCCGGGGGTCATTACCGTTTCCATCGGGTCTCGTTCTCATCCGGTTTAATCCGCCGGGTTTGTAATCTTCCTGTGACATATTTAATTTAGGCTATAAAGGATACTAATGCTTATAGGGGCCGGTTTGTTCAATAAACGTAAAAATCTCATCCTTTGTATTCCGTCATGGGCGCATCACTCCACATTTCTTCCAGGCGATAAAACTTCCTGGTTTCCGGAAGCATGACGTGAACCACCACGTTTACATAGTCGATCAGTATCCATTGCGAAGCCTGCTGACCTTCGTGCCGGTAAGGAACTTCTTCCAGTTCCTGTTTGAGCTCGTGCTCTACCGAATCGGCAATGGCCTTTACCTGGGTGGTAGATCCGCCCTCACAAATGATAAAAAAATCAGCTACTGCTTCATGAATTTTTCGAAGATCAAGGGCCACTATACGCTCTCCTTTTTTGTCCTGGATCGCCTTTACAATGGATTTGAGGATTTTGGCATTTTTTGTTAACCGGGTAACGCCGCTTCGCTGGCGGTTAGCTAATACAGACAGTGGTTCCAATAATCTTTCTTTTGATGATAAGATAGGGAAAATACTAGATTCGCCCTGTTCAAAAATAACAATCTTTTACCCAATCAGATGACCTCTTTACCGATCGGTAATCAAATAAAGGTTCTAGACATAGTGGACAGCTCCAACAACTATGCCATGGCCCTTGCCAAGTCGGGTGCAGCCCGGCATGGGAACGTGTACTTTGCGATGCAACAAACGGCCGGCAAAGGGCAACGTGGCAAGCAATGGATCACCGAATACGGGGTGAACCTGATGCAGAGTATTGTGTTGGAAACCAATGAGCTGAGAGCCGCCGATCTGTTTGCCCTCAGCACCACGGTGGCCCTTGGCGTACACGATTGGTTCAGCGCGAAAGCAGGCGATGAAACGCGCCTAAAATGGCCCAATGATGTTTACTGGCGTGACAGAAAGGCAGGGGGCATTTTAATTGAGAACGGTTGGGCGGGCGATCGCTGGCAATTTGCCATTGCGGGCATGGGGATTAACCTCAACCAGCGACAATTTGATCCGGCCGTCAAAAACCCTGTTAGCCTTTTGCAGATCACGGGACAGACATACGATCTGCTGGGAGAAGCGGCGGTGCTTTGCGGTTATTTGGAAACACGATGGCAGCAATTGCTGGCGGGTGGCCAGGCACAGTTGCATGCCGATTTTGAACGCGTATTATATAAGAAAGGGGAAAAAGTGCGGCTGAAAAAAGGCAACCGGGTTTTTGAAACGCGGGTAGAGGGCGTGAGCCAACAGGGAGAATTGATCACCCGCGATGCACTGGAACATCGGTTTGCCGTCGGTTCGGTGGAGTGGCTGCCATAAGTTGTTTGCGGTTCGGCTGAAAAGTATAGGTCTCTTCGAGTTGGTGATCATACTCGGCCGCCCTCGCTTCTACTTCAAACCGATTTTGGTAATAACCCTTTTTGATCGACTCGATACTATAACGCCAAAGAAAACCGATAAAACCAAGCTCGCTGTATTGCCTGATATGCGCCAATTCGTGCCGCAGCCAACGGGGATTGCTGAGAAATTCGCGGTGATCGGTATTGTACAAATGGATGGTGCGACCAAAGACCATGGCCATTTGGTCGGATTTCATTTTCTTGGCCGCGAGCCGGGCCCAGAAAGAGTTTTCTCGAATGCGGTAATTCAATTCAGGTAAATCGTTTACGTACTATTGGTTTATGCCGAACTGTATAGCCGGCAATTTACGCCGGTTGCGCCAGTATCTCTTCTGCATGGGCCTTGTTCTTTGGCCGTAAAAAAATTTTCTCGATCAGGCCTTTTTGGTTAATCAAAAACGTAGTGCGGTGCAAGCCCATGTATTTCCGGCCATACAATTGCTTTTCACCCCATACGCCGTATAAATTGATCAGCTTGTGATCAGGATCGGTGATCAGGGGAAAGGGCAATTGGTTTTTCTCGATAAATGTCAAGTGCTTCTCGGCAGCATCGGGACTCACACCCACCACCGCAATCCCTGCTTTGAGCAGGGCAACATAATGATCGCGCAGGTTACAAGCCTGGGTGGTACAGGCCGCCGTTAAGTCTTGCGGATAAAAATAGAGCGCCAGTTTTTGGCCCTTGAAATCAGCCAGCGAGATCTTCTTGCCATGCTGGTCGAGGGCGGTGAATTTCGGGGCCTTATCCCCCACTTGTAAATGGGTCATCTGCTGAATCGAAAAAGTTTTTCAACACGGTTGCCTGCGGCGTCAAAGGCGATGATCAGCAGCTGGTGGTCGCCCGGGCCACAACGCTCATCAAATTTGTAGATAAATCTTTTCCCCTTGTCGTTCGTGAAGCGGATCCATTTGCCATCGAGCAGGCTGCGGGTCATTCGCCAGTCGTCGAGGTTGTCATTGACCGTAAATACCAGTCGGCTTGCCTTTGCCAGGTTGTCGCCATCACGCCACCCGACGGGTTGGATGACCGGTGCCGTGGTATCGAGCACCAATTGAAATCGCCCGAAATCCCGAAACCGGCCCGTGGCCCAACCTTTGTCCCAGGTAACCGGTACCACTTCTGTTTTTTTGTCGATGAATCGCTGCATTACCACCCGCTGGATCAGGTCAGCCGGAATGCCCTTGGTGAGTTTGATCCGCACCACTAATAAATCCTGGATGGGAATGCCTTTGTTACCGATGTTGTGGGTGTTGGAAACCAGTTCGGGCAGGCTAGCCGCTTGCTGGCTGTAAGCGACCGTCACACTGTCGTACAAAGCATGTTCGCCCAATACAAATTCACATTCGGGCGATTCAAATACGCCCAGCATGCCGGGATAAAAACGCTGTCCCGCAGGCGGCGAAAACAGCACCGGTTTGCCATCATATTTAACCGTGGTATGGGCCACCGACGTATTGCCATTGGCATCTTTCACTTCAATGCGAATGTTGTGTACCGCGCCATCGGCAATATCGAGCACCCCGTCGCCATTAAACCGGGTGTAGATCGAGTTTTCATAACCCGGCAACTCGCTCAGGTGCTGCAGGTAGGCGCCACCATTGGCCTTGGTTTTATAATCGATGTGCGCGTTGAGGTAGCGGGTGCCGGCATAACTGATATTTTCCATCCGGAAACCCACTACCGCTTTGTCGTTGTCGTATAAAACAGCTTCGTACACCCCGTTCAGGTTGGTCGAACCGGTGTGGGTATCGTAGGCGGTGATGGCATAACTTATTTTCGGGGTAGAGACGGTTTGCGCTGCCGCGGAAAAGTCGCCGTTGCTTTTGGCGCTCAAGGCGAGCAAGCGCGGCGATTGTTCATAGGTCGATTTCGTGCGATCGTACAAAGCCAGGCGAATCAGTTTTGGCTTGGTATTGTCTGGCAGGGGCAGCCCGAAGAACATCCCATTTAGATTGACATCGTCGGCCGTGCGGCGAAATTCAAAATGCAGGTGCGGCCCCATCGATCCGCCGGTATTGCCACTATAAGCGATCAAATCCCCCTTCTTTACGGGGAATTTTCCCGGTGGCAGCTCTCGATAGATAGACCAGCTTTGTGTTTCATACTGTTGATCGGTGACCCAGGTTTCCAGCGCCGGCATAAAATCGTTGAGGTGGGCATAGAGGGTTGTGAAACCGTTGGGATGGGTGATATAAATGGCGCGACCAAAACCCCAGGGTTCGATCTTGATGCGGGAGATATATCCATCGCCGGCAGCATGAACCGGCAAATTTTCCCGGCGATCGGTTTTCAGGTCCAGACCCATGTGGTAATGGTTGGGTCGAAGCTCGCCGAAGTTGCCGGCCAAACTGATGGGGATGTCGAGTGGATTGCGGAAGAAACCTTTCGGGTAGGTAGGATTCGTTTTGAACTGAGCGACGGATGAAAAGGGAATTAAAAAAAATAACACATAAAACCTGAACATGCCAATAACCGTTGGTGTTATCAAAGGTAAGTTGTTTAAACAACCTGTTAAAGGATGATTATCCCCAGTTTCGGGTACACAATTTGCAAAAAACGGAACAGCGTTTGTTTAACAATGATTGTCTTACAAACAGGCAGAAACCACATTAAAGAGAAAAAGATAAACAGTCGGGTATGAGATCCTTTCAACACAAAGCCATCCTGGTGGCAGCCATCATGATCGGTTCGCTGATTGGCGCAGTGAAGGGCGCTGAAGCGAAGCAGAAATTTATGTTCCGGGTAATGCGAAAGCAAGACGAACGACAGAACCGCGCCACGCGCCGCGCCGACGCCCGAGAGGGTAAGGTGCTGCTGGACGATATAGAGATGTCAGCATTTCACGAGTAGAAAAAAAGCGCCGGTGGCGCTTTTTGTGTTTAAGGGGTGATAGATTGTTTAAGGTTCAAGGTTTAAGGGTTTAAGGTTGCTGCCGCGTGCGAGGCCCCAACTGTTCAGGTTCGTAGTCGAAGGGCAGCAAGTTCACGATTTTACTGGCCCAGCCCCAATAGCCATCGACTACCATGTTTTCGACCGGGTCGTAATAGCCATTGCTCGACAGCTCTACCACCACCTCTTTCAAAGCCGTGGCCGCCGGCTGCAACTGTATCAACAGGAAAGAATCGCTTTGCGCCAAAGAAACCTGCCGGGTATAATGGCCAAAGCCCACGCAACTCACCACCAGGTCGTACTTGCCCGGCGGAATCCGATCCAACACAAAATGGCCATCGTCTGCCGAAATCGTTCCAACCGACGTACTGGCCAGGTAAACACTGGCGGCTGTTACGGGTTTGGCACTGGTAGCATCCACCACCTTGCCCTTCAACACAAACTGCACCGAAGCCAGCCAATGGTATCCGCAAAGAGCGACTAGGAAAAAGGTCTTTTTGAACGCCGCCAACATGACGCCACAGATTTACCCAAATATCGACATATCCCCCAAACCAACCCTGGTTATCAGTACACTACATCCCTGGCAGTAACATAAAACCTGAAAACCTTCAACCCGTACAGTTTTTTGCCGTAGTTTTGCGCAATTTATTTTTTTGCAAACATGCCCAAAGACAATTCCATCAAATCTGTCCTGATCATTGGTTCAGGACCCATTATTATCGGCCAGGCCTGCGAGTTCGACTACTCAGGTACCCAGGCAGCCCGGAGCTTGCGCGAAGAGGGGATTAAAGTGATCCTCATCAATAGCAACCCGGCTACCATTATGACCGACCCATTGATGGCCGACAGGGTGTATCTCCTGCCGCTTACCGTGGAAAGTATTGAGCAGATATTGGAAGAGAATGAAATTGATGCGGTGCTGCCTACCATGGGCGGACAAACCGCGCTCAACCTCGCCAAAGAAGCCGAAGACCTCGGCGTTTGGGAGAAATACAAAGTGCGATTGATTGGTGTCGATATCAAAGCGATCGACAAAGCCGAAGACCGCGAGAAATTCCGCCAGTGGATGATCCAATTGGGCGTTCCGGTGGCCACGGCTAAAACCGCCAACAGTTATCTCGAGGGAAAAGAATATGCCCAGCAGATCGGCTTTCCGTTGGTGATTCGTCCGTCGTTTACCCTCGGCGGTACCGGCGGCGGATTTGTACACGGAAAAGAAGACCTCGACGAAGCCCTGAACCGCGGCCTCCAGGCTTCGCCCATCCACGAAGTGCTGGTAGAACAAGCCGTACTGGGTTGGAAAGAATTTGAATTGGAACTGCTGCGCGATGCGAACGACAACGTAGTTATTATATGTACCGTTGAAAACTTCGACCCCATGGGCGTGCATACCGGTGATTCCATCACCGTTGCCCCGGCCATGACCCTCAGCGATACCGCTTTTCAACTGATGCGCAATACCGCTATTAGGATGATGCGCGACCTGGGCAATTTCGCCGGTGGTTGTAATGTGCAGTTTGCCCTTAACCCCGAAACGGAAGAAATCATTGCCATCGAAATCAACCCGCGCGTGAGCCGCTCATCGGCCCTGGCATCGAAAGCAACGGGTTATCCCATTGCCAAGATCGCAGCCAAACTCGCCATTGGTTATAACCTCGACGAATTAGAAAACCAGATCACTCGGAGCACTTCGGCTTATTTTGAGCCTGCGCTCGACTATGTGATCGTGAAAATACCGCGCTGGAACTTCGACAAATTCAAAGGCGCCAACGATACCCTTGGCCTGCAGATGAAGAGTGTGGGTGAAGTGATGGGCATCGGCCGCAGCTTTACCGAAGCCGTGCAGAAAGCCTGTCAGAGCCTCGAAAACAATGCAGTTGGCCTGGGTTATTATGGCAAGAGCCAGATGCATGCCGAAGAACTGATCGAATACATCAAGACCCCGAAATGGGATCGCATCTTCCGCATCAAAGACGCCCTCATGTTGGGGGTGTCGATCAATACCATCGTGAAAGCGACCAATGGCATCGACCGTTGGTTCCTCTACGAAATCCAGAAGATCTGCAACCTCGAAAAAGAAATCGCGAAATACAAACTGGCTACCCTGCCGGTTGAATTGATTCATCGCGCCAAAGTGCATGGCTTTAGCGATGAGCAGATCTGTCGCATCATGCAAGATGGCACCGAAGACGCGCTGTATGAAAAACGCAAAGCCGCCGGCATTACCCGCGTGTTTAAAATGGTAGATACCTGCTCGGCCGAGTTCGAAGCAAAAACGCCTTATTTCTACTCCACGTTTGAAGAAGGCAGCCAGAACGAAAGCATCCGCAGCGATAAGAAAAAGATCATTGTACTGGGCTCGGGCCCCAATCGCATCGGCCAGGGCATTGAATTCGATTATTGTTGTGTACACGGGCTGCTGGCCATCAAAGAATCGGGGTACGAAGCCATCATGGTGAATTGCAACCCGGAGACGGTGTCAACAGATTTCGATATTGCCGATAAGCTTTATTTCGAGCCGGTGTATTGGGAACATTTGTGGGAGATCATTGAGCACGAGCAACCGGAAGGCGTGATTGTGCAGCTCGGCGGACAAACCGCCTTGAAGCTCGCCGAAAAACTCACCGAAAAAGGCGTTAAGATCATCGGTACTTCTTTTGATAATATGGACATCGCCGAAGACCGCGGCCGTTTCAGCGATATGCTGAAAGACCTTGGCATTCCTTATCCGGAATATGGTACGGCCTATGATGTGGATGAAGCGGTGGTAGTGGCCAATAGAGTGGGTTATCCGGTGTTGGTGCGGCCATCATATGTGCTCGGTGGACAAAGAATGCGGATCGTCATCAACGACGAAGAAGTAGAAAAAGCGGTGGTCAGCCTGCTCAAACATATTCCTGGAAACAAAATATTGATTGATCATTTCCTGGATCGTTGCCAGGAAGCCGAAGTGGATGCGATTTTCGACGGCGAAAATTTCCACGTGATGGGTGTAATGGAACACATTGAACCCGCAGGCATTCACTCTGGTGATTCCAACGCGGTGCTGCCGGCCTTCAACCTCACGCCGATGGAAGTGACCACGATGGAGTACTATTCAGAAAAAATTGCGCGCGCGCTGAATATAAAAGGACTGATCAATATTCAATTCGCGATCAAAGATGGAAAAGTGTATGTGATTGAAGCCAATCCGCGCGCCTCGCGCACCACGCCGTTTATTGCAAAAGCCTACCAGATCCCCTACCTCAACATCGCCACCAAAGTGATGCTGGGCGAGAAGAAACTCACCGACTTCAAATTCGAGAAAAAACTGAAAGGTTTTGCCATTAAGGAGCCCGTATTCAGCTTCAATAAGTTTCCGGGTGTGAACAAAGAGCTGGGACCTGAAATGAAAAGCACCGGCGAAGCAATCCGCTTTGTGAAAGACCTGCGCGATCCTTATTTCCGGCAGCTCTACAAAGACCGGAGCATGTATTTGAGTAAATAATCCTTACACCCGTCGGGTTGCACCCGACGGGTACTTTTTTTGTCCCCAGGTCAATCGGCCAGCGGGACCAAACCGGTTTTTCATAATAAATTTAACATATGATGCAACCGATCTACTGCAATCGCCTGACTATATAAAAAATTACACACATGTTTTTCCTGCTCCAAATCGACGCTGCTTCAGAGAAAGCATTCGATTTCGCCGTCAAGTTAAAGGAGATGGCCATCGAATATGCGCCCAAACTACTGTTCGCCATCCTCCTTTATGTCATTGGATCGTGGATCATCAGCAAACTATCATCGGTGATGAAAAAGGCCATGTCGGCCCGGCATTTAGACCCATCACTGCAAACTTTTCTCGGCTCACTGGTAAAAGTTACCCTCACCATTTTATTGATCCTCACCGTTTTCGGCATGTTGGGGGTGAACCTGACAGCCTTTGGTGCACTGCTGGCGGGTGCCGGCATCGCCATCGGCGCCGCCCTCAATGGTACACTGGGCAATTTTGCCGGTGGGGTGATGCTGCTCACGTTCAAGCCTTTTAAAGTGGGCGATATCATCGAAGCCCAGGGCAATACCGGGGTGGTAAAAGAGATCGGCATTTTCAATACCGTGTTGTTATCGCCCGAAAACAAAACCATCATCCTGGCCAATGGTGCTTTGTCGACCGATACCATCATCAACTACGCTACCCAGGGCAACCTGCGGGTAGACATCAGCATGGCCATTGCGCCCGACCAGGACATCGACAAAGCCCGGCAGGTTGCCATCGATGCCATGTTGAAAATACCAAATGTGCTACCCGATCCCCGGCCCGAGGTAAGTGTGCTCAAAATTGGCGACGGCATGGTGACCCTGGCCATACGCCCTTACGCCACCCAGGAAAACTATTGGTCGGTTTTCTTCGCCACCCAGGAAGCAGTGAAAAAAGCCTGGGATGCCAGTGGTATCAATGGCCCCATCCCGCACGTGGTGCATATCAACAAGTAAGTATAACCCAACTAGCCAACGGCGCCAGTTTAGCGTTCAAACATTTGTTTCGTCTGTTTGTTAATAGACCAAACATGAGCGATGAAATACCTGGAAGCGCTGAACTGGCGCTACGCTGTAAAAAGAATGAATGGCCAACCAGTTCCTGAAGAGAAACTGGCCAATATACTGGAAGCCATTCGACTGGCCCCGAGTTCATTGGGTTTACAGCCGTATGATGTAATTGTGGTGAAAGACCCGGCCGAGCGCCAATACCTGGTACCGGCCATCAACCAGCCGCAGGTGACCGAAGGTTCGGTATTGCTCGTTTTTGCCGCCTGGACAAAAGTGCAACAGCAACAGATCGACGACTATATCCAAAACGTGGCCGATACCCGCCAATTGCCGCTTGCTGCCCTGGCTGGTTTTAAGTCGAATATTGAAAACCTGGTGAAGGCAAAAGACAGCCAGTCGCTCTTTTCCTGGACCGCCCGCCAGGCCTATATTGGACTCGGTTATGCAACGGCGGCCGCTGCTTTTGAACAGGTCGACGCCACCCCCATGGAAGGCTTTTCGACTGAAAAACTCAACCAGTTACTGGGTCTTGACGCCAAAGGATTATCAGCGGTGGCTATTGTGACGCTTGGTTATCGCAATGCTGAAACAGACCGGCTCGCCAAGGCACCCAAGGTTCGGCGCCCTGCTACAAATTTTTTCCATCGGCCAGAAACCAAACAGTCTTCATCGGCCAACGACAAGCAGTCTTGAGTCGAGTCATCGACCTTGAAGGGAAAAGCCGTTAAAACACGCTTGTCTCGCGCCTAACGGCGGATTAGTTTGCGCAGATGTACCAAGCACCGCTTTGGCAACCTGCTCCCTTCCTTCGGTTGTTGCCGCCTTTTGTTGGCGGATTATGGTTGGCTGCCCAAAAAGCGCTGCCACCCCTACCCATTCTAATCGCGCTCAGCTCGGCGCTGTTCGTTGTGGCCTTAAGCACCAAATTCCATCCGGCTTATCGCTATCGTTGGGTCACCGGTCTGGCAGTGCATCTCGTACTCGTACTAACGGGCATGCATATCTTCTTTCAAAACCAGTGGCCGCCAAAAAAAGATTGGCTGGGTCGGCGGGATCAACCTGTTCTCGCCTATATCGGTTCGCCCGAAACCATTGTATTGCCCACCGAAAAAACCAATCGACAGGTTTTCCGAATACATTATTTGATCGATAGCCAATACCAGGTGATTGCCTGCTCGGGCAAGATCCAGGTTGCCACTGCCAAAGCCGATAGCCTGCATCCACTGCCTGGCGAAAACTGGCTTGTTGCGGCGGCACCGGTAAAACCCATCCAGCCCGACTTGCATCCAGGTGCCTTTAATTATGCAAACTATGCCGCGCGACAACACCTGTATCACCAGGGTTATTTCAGCGCGCACCAGCTAACAAGAATACAGCCGGCAGGAAGGTTACAATTGTCCGCCTTCTTTGCCCGCTGCCAATTATCAGCCATCGCCGCCATGCGGGCCGGCATTGCACCCAAAGAGCAAGCCCTGGCCATGGCCCTGCTGATCGGTTATCGGCAGGAAATGGACAAAGACCTTTTGCAAGCCTACAACGATACCGGCACCGTGCATGTAATCGCGGTATCGGGTATGCACCTCGGGTTATTGTTTCTGTTGTTGCAGGCATTGATGCGATGGCCCATCAAAGGGAACTGGTTCAAATGGACCAGGGCCTTTTTAATATTATTGATGATCTTTTGGTTCAGCGCCGTGGCAGGGTGCGCGCCCTCCATCTTGCGCGCGGCGTTGATGTTTGGTTTTGCCACCCTCGGCAAATTGCTCTTTAAGCCGATGCATGCCTTGCAATCATTGGGCTTTACTGCCTTCTGTATGTTATTGGTTGAACCCAATTGGTGTTGGGATGCCGGCTTTCAACTTTCTTTTGCCGCCCTCAGCAGCATTGTGATTTTCCAACCTTTGATAGCAAACAAAATAGACGTTCGCAATCCCCTACTCAAACATATTTGGGAACTAACCGCCGTTACCCTGGCAGCACAGGTGTTAACTTTTCCGCTCAGCGTTTATCTATTTCACCAGGCACCACTCTATTTTCTGATCAGCAACCTGGTGGCGGTGCCTTTGTCGAGTTTCGCGTTGGTAAGCGGCTTGCTACAATGGGGCGTACATGCAGCGGGCATCCCGCTTTTCTTTTTTGGAGAGGCTACCACGCTGCTGCTACAGTGGATGAATGCCGGCATTGAGCATGTCAGGCAACTGCCTGGTTCGGTACTGCGCGACCTCGAATGGAGCATTCCCATGGTGCTGGCGGTGTATGGCTGCATAACGGCTGCTGGCATTTGGCTAACCCAACCATCAAAACAGGCTTTGTTTGGGGTTCTAATGGCCATGCTGTTACTAATGGCCTTTCATGCGATAGAAAAATTCCGGGTGCATCGCCAGGGATACCTGCTGGTGTACCAACAACCCGGCGCACAAATGATCGACCTGATTCGCGGCGATACCGTGTATGAAATCGGTGCTTCGCCAGAAAAATCCCTGCTGCGAAAAAACGCACAACGATTCTTTCACATCAAAAACCGGATCGTACTCGGTCACCAAAACCTGCTTATCGACAATATGTATATACGGCTGCAAACCAGCCCGATAGCCAATGATCCGCCGACAGGCTCAGCCTTATCGCAGGCGCCAACCCGCCGCCAGCTCACCCTCCTGCTGTTATCACCCGAAACGCCACTCCCCCACGATAGCCTGGCACTTCCGGCCACCCTGGTGCTGGCCGATGGCAGCCTGTCGCGCGCCACTGCCATGCGCTGGGAAGCTGTTTGCAGCCGCTTTCAACAGCCTTTCCACAATGGCTGGAAAGCCGGGCCGCTGCTGCTAAAACTCAACATTAAGCGTAACTTTGCGCCTCCGTAAGCAAATACCAACACGATGAAAAAAAAGGTTCAAAGTGCGCTCATTTCTGTGTTCTATAAAGATGGGCTGGACTCACTCGCCAAACTCTTACACGAACAGGGCGTAACGATTTATTCAACCGGTGGCACCCAACAGTTTATCGAAAAACTAGGCATCCCCTGTGTACCGGTTGAGTCTATCACTTCGTACCCTTCCATTTTAGGTGGCCGCGTGAAGACCCTTCACCCCAAAGTTTTTGGTGGCATCCTGGGTCGCCGCAACAATGAGCAAGACCTGGTAGAGATGAAGGAATTCGAGATTCCGGAAATCGACCTGGTGATCGTTGACCTTTATCCCTTTGAAGAAACCGTTGCTAACACCAGCGAAGAGCAGGCAATTATTGAGAAAATTGATATCGGCGGACCGTCCATGATTCGCGGCGCAGCCAAGAACCACTGCGATGTGGTGGTAATTGCGTCTAAACAGGACTATGGTTTTCTGGAACAATTGCTGCGCGACCAAAACGGCCATACCAGCCTCGAACAACGTCGGCATTTTGCGGCCAAAGCTTTCGAGGTTTGCGCCCACTATGATGTAGCGATTTCAAAATATTTCACGCCGGGTTTTGATAATTATTTTCTGTCGTCGGTGCCTTCGCCCAAGATCATGCGCTATGGCGAAAACCCGCACCAGCAGGGTGTTTTTTATGGCGCACTGGATGAACTCTTCAACCAACTCAACGGAAAAGAACTTTCTTATAATAACCTCGTAGATGTTGATGCAGCACTGCAACTCATTCGCGAATTTGACAACAGCCAGGGGCCGGTATTTGCCATCATCAAACATACCAATGTATGTGGCGTTGCCAATCGCACTACGGTGAAGCAAGCCTGGGATGCTGCACTTGCCGGCGATCCCGAGAGTGCTTTTGGCGGCGTGCTGATTTGCAATGTGGCGATCGATCCGGCTACGGCCAATGCCATCAACGAGATCTTTTTTGAAGTATTGATTGCGCCTTCTTTTGATGCCGCAGCGCTCGACATACTTCGCTCGAAAAAGAATCGCATCCTGCTGCAACAGAAAAAACAACTGGACAGCACGCATCAGTTTAAATCGGTGTTGAATGGCGTGTTGATGCAACAGAACGACGAATCGAATTTTGAAAAATGGGACGAGGCCGGCGCTCATGCCAGCAATGCACAACAAAAAGAAGACCTGGTTTTCGCCAATATTATTTGCAAGCATTTAAAGAGCAATGCGATTGCGTTGGTGAAAAACAAGCAATTGGTGGGCAAGGGCTGCGGACAAACAAGCCGCATCGACTCCCTGCGCCAGGCCATTGAAAAAAGCAAACAATTCAATTTTGACCTGACGGGTGCCGTAATGGCCAGCGATGCATTTTTCCCTTTCAGCGATTGTGTTCAGATAGCACACGAAGCAGGTATCAATGCCGTGATTCAACCGGGTGGATCGATTCGTGATAAAGATTCGATCGATTATGCAAAGGAAAATGGAATGGTCATGGTGGTGACAGGAACGCGTCACTTCAAACACTAGCACGCCCTTTCAAACACTGGCAGCGTAACCGGCCTTAACCGGCGTCCCAGAATATATCTTCTTTCATGAAGATCTCGTAGAGATCGCGCCAGCCTTCAAATTCTGCCGCGGTTCCGAGAATATTATTATGCCAAATGGTGATCAGGCAACCCTGCACTTTTTGCACAGCATAGTAATATTGTTTCAATTCAGCATATGCCTGTGCCGGCGTTAACTTTTGTTCGAAATAAGCGTTGGCATCCATGAAGCAGAAGGGATAGATCAGCAGTTCAGTCGCTTCGTTTTTTGCCAGGTTAAACCAGTTAAAAGTAGAACAAGTCGAAGCCCTGAAACCATTGATCGATCCATAACCCATGGAATAATCGTGCATAATATTATGCGCCAGCAATCGCTCATAATGCTGCGGCAACATGAACTTGATATAGTGGTGGCGGCTTCGCGAAACCGGCACATCGGCCACGGCTTCCAGCCACTCAAGTTCTTCTTTCAACAAGCGCGTATCAGGTGCCACACTACTTTGCCAGGAGGGATGTATACCCACTTTATACGCCTCGGCGGAATACTTGATCAGGTCGCGAAAGCCTGGCGTTTCTGTGGGCAGGTTTTTATCATAGCCATGCTGTTGTTGGGCGACCAGGAAAAAATAAACCGGCTGCGATCTACAATATAGATGCAGGGCATCGAGCCACTCGTAAGCATCGTAAGGATCTTTCTCTTCGTTCTGCAATACCCGTAAGCGTTGAAAAGCCGCGTCGCTATCGCCCTTCAGCAACGACCTGCAAAAACCCGCTGCATTTACCCACCAGCTTTTGCCCTTGTATGCATACATGATATCTATGTCGTAGGTCGGAATAAACTTGAAAGTTCGATGGCGCAACAAAATATTCGGATACAATTCACGCAAGATTTTTTCCCACTTGAGTATCCAGTTATTCACCAGCGGTTGGTCGAGAAATCCTTCCTTGTACGCGAGCGAATTGGTATGCGCATAACGGCCATAGGCATCCAATTCGTGGGGCAGGTATTCTTCGTAACGGCTAATCAAATAAAATATAGCCGACAAAATATCGAAAGGTATAGAGGCATACGTGACGGGAAAAAAAGCAATCATGGTATCCCAACCAAAACAAGTTACCTCCTGGTTGCGGATATCTGTTTCAAAAAGCAGTCCGGATGGCACAATATGAAACTCATCGTCCGCAATTTTACGATCACTGTAATTTAATTTGGGCAAAGCTGCGGACTGGTATTGCTGGATGTCATTGGTAAATGCAAGATCGTCCTGGAACATTTCTTTGTTCAGAAAATCGATGACATACAATAAACGCGGCGATGCCTGTTCAGCGTACAGGAACATATTCAGGAACGATTATTTTTCTCCCGCCATTGCTGGTTAAAACTTTTTGCCGGAAAATGAATAGATCCCCGGTGTTCATTCCATCCTTTCAACAGTGAGTTCACCACCCAGTTTTTTAACCTGGGGCTGCCCATATTCATCCACTTGCGATGCGTAACACCCAAACGCCAGCCTTTCCAGGCCATCTTTTCTGACCAGCCTGCATAGCCTTCTTCAACCGCTTCGTGCCGGTTCTCCAACAACAATTCATGCAGGTTAATTTTGACGGCGCATACTTCGGTACAATTGCCGCAAAGCGAAGAAGCATGGCTCAGGTGTTTCCATTCATCGAGGTCTTTCAAGTGTGGAGTGATCACACTACCGATGGGGCCACTGTAGGTGGTGCCGTAGGTATGTCCGCCGATGTTTTTATACACCGGACAAGCATTCAAACAAGCCCCGCATCGAATGCAATACAAACTCTCTCTTGTTTTCGGATTGGCCAGAATATTCGTGCGACCATTATCGAGCAGTATCACATACATTTCTTCCGGGCCATCGGTTTCACCTGGTTGTCGCGGGCCGGCTACAATCGTGTTGTACACCGTCACTTGCTGTCCGGTACCGAAAGTAGCCAACAGGGGCCAGAACAAACCCAGGTCTTGCATGGAAGGAATCACTTTCTCAATGCCCGTGATCACAATATGTGTTTTGGGCCAGGCACAACTCAATCGCCCATTGCCTTCGTTTTCAGTAACCGCCACCGCACCGATGTCACTGATGATAAAATTAGCACCGGTTACACCTACTTCCGCTTCGGTATATTTTTCCCGAAGCCGGCGACGCGCTTCCAGCGTCAGCTCTTCGGGCGTCATGTTTGGATTGGTACCGAGTTTTTCGGCAAATAGTTTTGCCACATCCTCCTTGCTCTTGTGCATGGCCGGTGTAACAATATGATAAGGCGTTTCGCCGTCGAGTTGTTGGATATATTCACCCAGGTCGGTCTCTACACTTTCAATTTGGTTTTCTTCCAGAAAATGATTGAGCTTGATTTCTTCGGTAACCATGCTCTTGCTCTTCACCAGGGTTTTGCAATTTTTTTCTTTGCAGATGCGCAGAATTTCCTGCAGGGCTTCTTCGGCCGTTTCGGCCCAGATCACTTTTCCACCGCGGGCAGTGAAGGCCAATTCAAAACGCTCCAGCATTCTATCGAGCGTTTCAATTGCGCGCCATTTGGTGTTCTTGGCCCGTTCGCGTGCCAGGTGCAGGTCGTCGAACTGCGCTTTTCCTTTTGGCAGCGACGAATTGTATTTTCCGATGTTAAAGTTGATTTTTTTACGGTGTTCCAGGTCAGCCGCTTTGAGGCGGCTTTTCTCCATAAAATCAGCTTTTATTTCATTTGACATGGTTAGTGGTCGGTGGGCTTTCTGCAATTTACTGCAATGTCTGGTAATAGGCATCCAAAGCCTCGTAGTATTCGCGGCCGTATTTGCGAATGATCGGTTCTTTCAGGAACTGATAAACGGGCACTTTTAGTTTCTTACCCAATTTACAGGCAGGTGCGCAGAGCTCCTCGCGCGGTTCATAATTGAGCAGTTCATATTCTTTGGTCACTTTGATCCGGATCGGGAAAAGATGACAACTGATTGGCTTCTTCCACTTGATTTTCCCTTCATTATAGGCCTGTTCGAAAGAGCATTTGATAACGCCTGATGCATCGCGGTAGCCATAGGAGCACATACCATCGGCATTAGCCGGGGTTACCCAACCAAATTCACGATCGTATTGATAGCGACCGTGTTTTTCTATGTGGCGGATGCCTTCTTTGGTGAGGTAGGGTTTTACGATTTCATAGGTCTCGTTCACGATGTCCAGTTCGGCCGTTTCGAGCGGCGCACCGGTATCACCGTCTTCACAACAACCGCCTTTGCAGCGACTGATATCACAAACAAATTTCTCATCAACGATTTCGTCACTGACCAGTGTATTTCCAATAGCGATCATGTTGTTGCAAATGTAACCAATCTTGGTTAGTCGCGCCATTTCAGCGTGTTCACCAGGTGCACCAGGTCTTCTTTCAAAAAATTATTAACCGGCCGAAGCGAGTCTTCGTTGGGTGCCGCATCAAAATACAAAGCACCGCGTAAGAAATGTTTTACCGAATCGCTGACCAGGAACTGGTTGGCCGTTGCGGTGTTGCCACCAATGCGAAAGAAAATGCCATCAATGCCATTCGGCGTTTTGAACACACTGTCTTCTATAGAACTTGCTTTATAGGAATGTTTAAACGAAAGCGTATACGATCCATTCAACAATTTGTCGAACCGATTGATGCCGATGGAATCAACATATTCTCCCTTTGCATTTTTTCTTTTGAAGCGGGCTTTTCCGCCGATGCGGTTATAACTGATATAGATGCGACCGCCGAGCGAAGGCACATCAATGTTGATCCAGTATGGATTCTCCGGTTGTTCTTCAAAAAAGGTTGAGTCCTGGATGATCTTTGCATACACGGGGTATTCGAAGGTGTAGGGAAAGCCGGCACTATCGAAGGTCTTATACGCATGTTGCGGTAAGTCGATCTGGAAATAGCCACGCGGCTTCGGCGTGTAAGTACTATTACAGGCGCTGATGGCAAATAGAATAACAAGGGGAATAAAAATTCTGCTGAGCATGCTTACACGGGACGAATCGTCACTTTTACTTTTTGGATGCGGTTGCGGTCTATTTCAAGGATGGTGAAGGCAAAATCACCAATATCGATGGTTTCGTTGGCTTCCGGAATTTTTCCGGAAACTTCGAGAATGAGTCCGGCGAGCGAGTCACTTTCCCCTCTGATATCCTGGAAGGTATCGGGCGGAAGCCCCATCACTTTGCACACATCATTGATCATGGTGCGGCCTTCGAAAATATAATTGTTGTCGTCAATTTTGCGATTGCCGCTTTCTTCATCGTCAAATTCATCGCGTATATCACCGATGATTTCTTCCATTATATCTTCGAGGGTAACAATGCCACTGGTGCCACCAAATTCATCTACCACGATAGCGAAATGCGTACGACGCGACCGGAAATCCTGCAAGAGGTCTTCAATGCGTTTTTGCTCATGAACAAAATACGGCTGGCGCATCAAGGGATGCCAGTTGTAATGATCGGCTTCGTGCAGGTGCGGTAAGATGTCTTTGCTGTGCAGCAGGCCCATGATTTCATCGAGGCTGCCGCGATACACCGGCACCCTTGAATAGTGGAAAGCTTCCAACTGTTTTACGAGTTCGCGGAAGCCCAGGTTATAATCCACGCCACTGACGTCGAGGCGGGTGCGCATGATCTGCTTCACACTGATATCACCAAATTTCGCGATGCCGCGGAGGATGTTTTTTTCTTCTTCAGAAGCATTGCTGTCTTCTTCAAGCTCTTCGAAATGGGCCCCACCATAATCAGCGCCGAGTGAACGTTCAATACCGTCTGACATCCCCACCAGCCAGATACTAAGCCTTTTCATCAGCAGGTGAACGATTTCAACCAGGTAACTGGCATCGCGCGCAAAGCGCAGGTTGTTTTGCGAGGCATATACTTTGGGCAACACTTCGCCAAAAAGGATCAGGAAAAAAGTGATGAGGATGATTTTAATCAACACATCCACAAAGGGAAAACTCCCTTTGATGGGCAGGAGTTCATCGATCAGGAAATTCGACAGAATGATGATGGCCAGGTTCACGATGGTATTGCCAATGCGCATGGAACCCAGCAAAATTTTCGGCTCTTCCAGCAGGGTCACGATTCTTTTCCAGGAACCACTTTGTTTGGTCTTCAGCATGTTGATGTCGCGGTGGGAGAGGCTGAAGAATGCCACTTCGGCGCCGGACAGAAAATAGGAAACCACCAGCAACACCAGGATCAGGATGACCAGCAGTGTGGTGCCCTGCAGGTTGGCGGCCAGAAGAAGCGGTTGAAAGGCATTTAACATGAACAGGTCTACCGTCGCGTGATCCAAAGCAATTAATTTATGTCCGGCTACAAATTTGCAATAAATTCTTCATTCAAAATGGCAGATCCTGGTTGGGTTCGGGCGGCGCATCGGCACTACTCATGCCTTCGAGCCCTTCGCCAGGCAAGTGGTGAAAGCCATTACCATGCATCTCACTACGTTTATCGAGCATGATCAGGTTATCGCCCACCACTTCGGTTGCAAATTTTTTATTGCCTTCTTTGTCTTCCCAGCTTCGCGTGCGAAGACGGCCTTCAATATAAACGAGACTTCCTTTGTGTAAGTATTTCTGGGCCAATTCTGCGAGCCCGCGCCAGAGTACGATGGTATGCCATTCTGTTTGGGAGATCAGCTTACCCGCCCGGTCTTTATAGGTTTCAGTGGTTGCCAGCGAAAATTTCGCCACGGCAATATTCCCTTCCAGGAACTGTACATCCGGGTCCTTGCCCAGGTTCCCGATCAACATCACCCTGTTAACGCCTCTCATACTTTGTGGTTTAGATTAAGATTCGTCTTTCTCCGGTGGTTCATTTTAAAGTTAGCTCTTTTTCGGGCTAAAACACCCGTCGGGTGGCACCCGACGGGTGAATTCAGCAAGCTGAGATTTGCCTCCTCATTTAACAAGTTGATTATCAGGCGGGAGTTCGTTTTAATTTCACCCGACGGGTAGTACCCGACGGGTGAAAGCAGCGAGTGCAAGCAGCGGGCGCAGCCAGCGGGTGCAGGCAGCGGGCGCAAGCCGCGCAAATTTCAGAGCGGGTTTTTCTCCAGGTAGCGGGTAATGAAGCGCGGAAAGGCCAGTTGACGCAGGGTATCGGCGGGTAACAGCTGGTAACCGGTATCGGGCGGAAGTGGAAATTCAAGTTCTACCCGCGTAAAAATGCCTTCAATATTCTGGTGCGTGAGTTGTTGTTTCTGGGGTGCAGATACTTGCAGCACGCGACCCCGCCAGCCGGGAAACAGGACCGCCAGCTTTTCACGCATGGCAGCATCGTTGGCCGTTAGGGCAGCGTCTGACTCGAGCAATACCCATTCAAAAAGATCTTTCCAAATATCATTGGCCGTACGCTGGCGAACATAAAATCCGCCTTTATAAGACAGAATAAAGAAATTCAAAAACCGGGTTTTGCGCACGAGCGACTTCGATTTTACAGGCAGCATGCCGAACCATTTATGCCGGAAAGCCTGGCATTCGACCGCCTGTATGCAGCCCTCACAAAGCGGCAACTGTGGCTTGCAGATCACGGCGCCAAAATCCATGATCGCCTGGTTATACGCACCGGGCCGATCGAAATCCAGCAGGGAATTGGCCAACTGGGCGTACATGTTTTTTCCGTCGGATGAGTCGATCGGCGTGCTGATCCCAAAAAAGCGGCTGATCACCCGAAACACATTGCCATCAAGCACCGCAAAGGGCTGGTCGTAAGCGAAAGACGCGATGGCGGCAGCCGTATACGGCCCTACCCCTTTCAACGCCAAAATATCTTCGTAGCTATTGGGAAAAATGCCATTGCGTTCAAAAGCTATAAACCGGGCGGTAGCCAGCAGGTTGCGGCAGCGACTGTAATAACCCAGTCCCTCCCATAATTTAAAAACCTGCTCATCGGCCGCCAGGGCAAGGTCGCGTATGCTGGGGAAAGCGGCGATAAACCGCTCATAATAAGCGAGTCCCTGCTCCACCCTGGTTTGCTGCAAAATGATTTCACTGAGCCATATTTTGTACGGATCTTTCTCCCCTTTCCAAGGCATTTTACGGGTATTCTCCGTCTCATTCCAATGCAAGAGCCGGCCGGTAAAATCTTTTTGCATAAATACGTAACGAAAAATATTTCAATTTAATTCAAAATCAATAAATTGCATGAGTGTTGCACGGTTTCTTGGAATGATTTATATTAACTAACAAATTCATATTTGTTCCCGACACAAACCAGGCTATTATGAGAAAAGCCGACCTCATCAACCAAATTGCAGAAAAGACAGGTATTCCGAAGGTGGATGTACTTGTCACGCTCGAAGCTATGTTCAAAGAGGTGAAAGATGTGCTGTCGCAGGGCGAGAACATCTATATCAGGGGCTTCGGAAGCTTCATTACAAAGAAGCGCGCTGCCAAAATCGGACGAAACATTAAAAAGAATGTGGCTGTCGAGATTCCGGAGCATTTTATTCCCGCCTTCAAACCTGCCAAAGAATTTGTGCAGGAAGTGAAAAAACTCAAAACAGTTAAAGAAGGGCAACCAAACCCCGACGAAGAGATGTAATTTTGCCACCTTAGCTTATTAAGGTGAAGAAAGAACAGATTATAGTCATTGGCCTGGGCTTCATTGCCCTGTTTGGTATTTATTTCTGGGGAAACACAAAGCCACCCCAGCAGAAACCCGCTGCCGCCGCTGCTGAAAAAACAGCATCGACCTTCGATATTCAAACAGCCATCAAGGCCGCAACCGCGCAACTTCCTGCCAATCAACAGGCTTATGTGAGCAGATTAAATGAATCGGTGGTTCGGGGCGATGTAAAAGACCAGCAATTAAAGTCCTATCGTCAACTGGCAGGCTTTTGGAGCGACTCGGCGCATGCCTTCCTCCCCTTTGCTTTTTACACGGCCGAAGCCGCCAAATTGGAAAATTCTAAAAAAAGTCTCACATTTGCAGCCCAATTATTGTTGAATAACCTGCGGGGAGTAGACGAACCGGGCGTAAAATCCTGGCTTTCGGCCGAATCAAAAACCCTGTTTGAGAAAGCCCTGGTGCTGGATCCGGACAATGATTCACTGAAAATTGGCGTTGGAAGTACCTATATTTTTGGTGCCCCGGCCGACAATCCCCAGGAACTTATGCAGGGCATCCAGCAGATCCTGGCGGTAAGCCGAAAAGATTCGACCAATATCTATGCGCAGAAAATGCTGGGCATTGGTGGGGTGGTTTCGGGGCAGTACGACAAAGCGGTAGAGCGCCTGGAGAAAGTAGCGAAAGCCACGCCGCACGACCTGGAAGTATTATTGATGCTGGCAGAGGGTTATGAGAGAATGGGTAACAAAGCGAAAGCAATAGAGTGGTACAAACGGGCTGCTGAACATGTGGAGAATGCGGGATTGAAAACTGAATTGGAAAAACGTATACAACAGTTGCAATAAACTGATTTTGATAAATATAAATTACTGAACATGCCTTGCGGTAAGAAAAGAAAACGTCATAAGATCGCTACGCACAAACGTAAAAAGCGTCTGAGAAAGAATCGTCATAAGAAAGGCAAGAAGTAATCTTGACAAGACTACGTTAATGGCTGTTATCCGGTGATTATTGCCAGTTACGGATAACAGCCATGCTGTTAACCTATCGGCTGTTTCCTTTTGGTGAGATCGGTACTGAAGTAAAAAGATTACTCGCTTGAACAAGGAATTAATTATCAATTCCGCACCTCAGGGTGTGGAAATCGCTCTTTTGGAAGATAAGCGACTGGTAGAACTGCACAATGAAAAAGCAGATGCCAGTTTTGCCGTAGGCGATCTTTACCTGGGTAAGGTTAGAAAGCTTATTCCCGGCTTGAATGCGGCATTTGTAGATGTTGGATTCGAGAAGGATGCTTTTTTGCATTATACCGACCTCAGCCCCTACGCCCGCTCGCTGCTGAAATTCACCCAGCAATCCATCAATGACCAGGCTGGTTCATTTGATTTCGCCAAGTTTGAAGTGGAGCCTGAAATCATCAAAACAGGCAAGATCAACGAAGTAGTGGGCGGCAAGCCCAATGTGTTGGTGCAAATTCTCAAAGAGCCTATCGCGGCCAAAGGCCCGCGCTTAAGTTGTGAAATCTCCCTCCCGGGGCGATTTGTGGTTATCACCCCATTTAATGATGTGGTGGCCGTGTCGCGCAAGATTCATTCTTCCGAAGAAAGAAAGCGCCTGCAAAAAATCATCGAAGCCATCAAACCGAAGAATTTCGGTGTAATTGTTCGGACAGCAGCAGAAGGAAAGAATACGGCTGAACTGCACGAAGACCTGGGCGCCCTGGTGGAGACCTGGAAAACCATTCAGCAGAACCTTCGTGGTGCCGTGGCGCCGGCGAAGATTCTTAGCGAACAAACCAAGACCACCAGTATGTTGCGCGATCTGCTGAATGCAGATTTCAACCGCATCGTGGTGAACGATAAGAATATTTACAACGATACCAAATCGTATATACAGCGCATTGCGCCCGATAAAGCCGAAATCGTTTCTTTCTACCACAATGGTGCACCGATCTTTGATCAATATGGTGTAACCAAACAGGTGAAAGCAGCTTTTGGCAAAACGGTGAACCTGCCCAGCGGCGCTTACCTGATTATTGAACATACAGAGGCCCTGCATGTAATCGATGTAAACAGCGGTTACAAAAGTGTCAGCAATAACCAGGAGCAAAATGCACTCGAGACCAACCTGGAAGCAGCAGAAGAGATTGCGCGACAACTACGGCTGCGCGATTTGGGTGGTATCATTGTGGCGGACTTCATCGACATGAAGTTGCCGGAGAACAAAAAGAAACTGCTCGACGCGATGGAAGGTTTTATGAAAACCGATCGCGCCAAGCATGCCGTACTGCCCATTTCGAAATTCGGACTGATGCAAATCACGCGGCAGCGCATGAAGCCGGAACTCAACATCAATACGATGGAAGTTTGTTCGGCTTGCAACGGAACCGGAAAAATTTCTTCCAGCCTGGTGCTCGAAGATGAAATTGAAAAGAACCTGCATTACCTGATTACGCATAGTCACAATAACCTGACCTTGTCGGTGCATCCCATTATGTATGCCTACCTGACCAAGGGTTGGATTTTCAGCAAGCTGTGGAAGTGGAAGCGGCAATTCAAGCAGAATATCAAACTGCGGCAAAACACGGCCTACCACCTCACCGAGTTTCATTTCTTCGACCAGCACGAAGAAGAAATCAAGTTGTAATACTTGCGCACTAACATCATTAAGAAGCCCCCGCCGGGGGCTTTTTTATTAGACCTACAACCAATTAAAATCTACCAGAAGCGCCAAAGATTGAATAGCAAGCGCCAAAATTGAATATATTGAAGCACCGCGTTTATTAATTATCTGACAACACTTATACCACAACTCAAATAACATGAAAAAATACCTGCTGTTCTTACCCATTTGCTGTTGCGTACTATCCGTTGGCGCGCAAACCCCCGAAGCCAATATCGCTCAATTGCAGCTCCAACTTCCACCTGTCTCGAAGCCTGTTGCCAACTATGTAAATGTGGTTAAGGTTGGAAAACTACTGTACCTGTCGGGTAAGGGACCTACCACGACCGATGGCAAAGACATTACGGGCAAAGTGGGCAAAGACCTCAGCCTCGAACAAGGCTACGACGCCGCCCGGTCAGTTGCATTAAACCATGTAGCCGTGCTGAAAGACTTGCTGGGTGATCTATCGAAAGTAAAACGCATTGTAAAAGTTTTGGGCATGGTGAACTGCACCGAAAACTTTACCGACCAGCCCAAAGTAATCAATGGATACTCCGACACCATGGTGGCCATCTTCGGCGACAAAGGCAAACACGCCCGCTCAGCCGTTGGCATGTACGCACTCCCCAACAATATCGCCGTTGAAGTAGAGGTGATCGTAGAAATAAAATAAATAACTGCTTCACAAACGAACCCATCAACACTGCCTCAAATAAAAGAGGGTGTATCAAACCTGATACACCCTCTTTTTATGGGTTAAAGTTCATCTACCAAGTTGGCTGCCAGCCAATCTAATACCTCCACTCACATTAAACGCCCACAATCATCCACCTCGCACGCGGCAGCAACCTTACACCTTAAACCTTAAACTTTAAACCCTTAGTATCCTTCGTTCTGCGTCAATCCCGGATTGATCTTGATCTCCCTTTCCGGAATCGGGAATACCAGCTTGGGTGAATTCCAGGCCAACACGCCAACATTTTCTTGCAGTCGTTTTGCATCGTGCAACTTGTGGCCTTCAAAGCAAAGCTCATGCTTGCGCTCCAATAAAATTTGATTGAGCGTTACTGTAGCAAGTGGCGCCAGGCCCGCACGACGGCGAATCACATTTATATCAGCCACCGGTGTAGCGCCCACCGTTGTGCCTTCTCTGAAATTGGCTTCGGCCCTGATCAGGTACAATTCAGCGAGGCGAACAATATGCACAGCGCCATATATCATGTCGAACTTTGTACAAACGAGGTTGTCAAAATCAAAAACAGACAGGCGTCCGTCGGCCGCTTCATAGTCGTCAAAATAGTCTTCGCTGATATAAATATCACCGCGACCAAGTTGCGAGAAGAAGGTATTGAAATCATTGTAACCACTGGAAGTAGTCACCTGCAGCGCAAATATATCTTCAGATGTGCTGCCTACTACCCGGGTACTATTGCTATAGTCAACCGGAAATGCTTCGCGGTAATCAGCCGTGAGTGAATAACCACCATAACCAATAGCGTCATTTGCTTTACTGGCCGCCAGTTCGTATGCGCCTTGTTGCAGGTACACACGGGCCAGCAAAGCAGCCGCCGCTGTTTTGTTGGCATAGATCGAAACATCGGTGCCCAGTAATGATTCAGCATCTTGCAGGTCGCTGATTACTTGCGCATATACTTCCGATACTTTAGCGCGGGGCACTTTATTTTGGTCAGTGATTTCTGTAGTAGGCGTCAATACCAGGGGTACGCCGTCATTGGCACTGGGCGTTCCGTCGTTCCAGGCTTTTGCATACAAACGCACCAGGTCGAAATAAACGGCTGCACGCAGAAATTTAGCCTGCCCTTCCACATTGTCTTTCTTCACCGCCAGCACTTTTTCAATGTTGGCCAGTACATTGTTGGTCACATTGATGGCTTCGTACGATTCATTCCAGGTTACTTCAGCAAAATCGTTGTTCTTCGGAATTGTTTTATTGAATACCTGGGTATAGCCCTGGTAAGTGCCGTTCCATTCGATATCGCCGCTCGCGCCGAGCAGTTCGCTGATGACACCATAACCGCCACCCAGCACATTGTCATCACCCACACGTGAATAAGCGCCAATCAAGGCTGCTTCTACCCCATTACTGGTTGCCAGGGCAACTGACTCATCAACACTGTTGAACGATTGCCGGTCGAGTTCTTTCTCGCAGGATGTCAACGTGATGGTTGCCAGGGCCGCCGATGCTATTATTAATTTATTGAACATTTTCATGGTTCTTCTTTTTAAGGTTACAGGCCAATGTTTACGCCAAAGATGATGGTACGGGCCTGTGGGATGGAATAGAAATCAACGTTCTGGTTGATATTGGTTGCCTGGTAATCGGAGTTTACTTCAGGATCCCATCCTTTGTAATTGGTGATGGTAAACAGGTTTTGTGCCCTTGCATAAATGCGGATGCGATCCATCTTCCATTTGCTCATCATGGCCTTGGGAAGGTTATACGCCAGGGTAACTTGTTTTACGCGCAGGTAAGAACCGCTGTAGATGTAACGGCTGGAAGGGTCGGTACCATTTGCCCAGAACAAACGCGCTTCGGGCACCATGGTAATATCACCGGGCTTTTTCCAGGCTGCCAACTGATCAGTAGTTTGGTTGTCGAAGCCATTGCTTCCGCTGGCCGACATGTATTGTCCGCCGCCATCATACACATTATTTCCCTGCACACCCTGCAAGAACACATCCAGCTCAAATCCTTTATACGTGAAATTGTTGCGCATACCATAAATGAAGTCGGGGTTGGGGTTGCCAATCACCACTTCTTCGGCTGCGTTGTAATCATTCGTTGTGCTGCGGTCAAGTTTTCCGTCGGCGCCAACTGTATTCTTGATGTAGAGCGCATCGCCGTTTTCGGGATCTGCACCAGCAAATTCACGGGCAACAAAAACACCGATCGGCTGGCCTTCGCGGGCCCGGTTGTAGTTACCTACACCCAGTTCTTGTCCGTTGAGGTTGGTGATTTTGTTTCGGTTCAATCCAAAATTGATATTGGTTGTCCACCGGAAATCTTTGGTAATGATATTATCCGAATTGATGGTGAACTCGAAACCTTTGTTATTGAGTTTACCCAGGTTCTTCAGTTGAGAAGTAAAACCGCTTGAGCCGGGCACTTCCACATTGAGCAGCAGGTTGGACGTATTGCGGATATAATAATCAAGTTCGAAACTTACGCGGTTGTTGAGAATACCAATTTCAGCACCGAAGTCGACGCTCGCCGTGTTTTCCCATTTCAGGTCGGGGTTATACAGTTGTGAAGGTATCTGACCAGGGATGGTAGCATACGCACCAGTACCCGACCAGAGGTTCTGCCACGGATAGTTGCCGATTTCAGCGTTACCGGTCAAACCATAACTCGCTTTCAGTTTCAGGAAGCTGATGGTTTTAGAATCGGCCAGGAATTTTTCGTCAGATACAATCCAGCCCAATGAAGCGGCGGGGAAAAAGCCCCAGCGATTGTTTGGACCAAAACGGGAAGACGCATCAAAGCGACCACTCAGGGCCAACAGGTATTTGTCTTTCAGTTTGTAGTTGGCGCGCGCGAAATAAGACAGGAAGGTATACTCCTGCTCGCCCGATGTTACATCTGATTTCGTACCGGCACTACCCAGTTTTTTATACGCAGAGCCCGGGAAAGCTTCGGCATCACCGCGTTGGGTAAACCAGTTCGACTCCTGGTAGCTCATACCACCCACCACATCGAGCGAATGGATATCAAACTCTTTGTTGAAGCGCAGGTAGTTGTTGGTGGTGTAATTGAAAATGCGATCTGCCGCGGCAAATCCACCGCCTTTGGGATAGCTGGCATTTCTTTCTGTCAGCGGACCATAATACGCTTCTTCCGTTTGGTTCAGTTGGTCCATACCCAGTTCGGTGCGGAAGCTCAGGGACTTGGTAATCTGTGCCTGGCCATAAATATTACCAATGGTTCTATTGGTAAAAGTATGGTAGTAAGCATCCTGCACATTCAGCAGGCCGTTGTAATAAACCGGGTAGTTTGTATTAGGGCCGCCCGGGTTGTCGGTCCGATTGGGATCAGAAGCACCACTCAACAGACCTGTTCTGGGGTCGATGATAGGTGTAATGGGCGACAAGGCCACCATTTGCAAGGGCGTTGAAAACGCGTTGTCATTGGATACCCGATAGTTCAGGGTGCGGGCGAAGCTGAGGTTGGTACCCACCGACAACCAGTTGTTGACTTTGTGGTCGAGGTTGAGTCGGCCGTTATAGCGTTTCAGGCTGTTCGCACGAGCGATACCTACCTGGTCGAGGTATTGACCACCCATATAGAAAGTTGTTTTTTCATTACCACCGGTCATGCTCAGGTCATACTGCGTGATCGGCGCTTTCTGAAAAGCTTCGCTTTGCCAGTCGGTATTCACCTTGGCTGTTTTCCAGTCTTCGTTACCGGCTGAGTAGCGGGTGAAACGACTTTGTACATAGCTCATGTAATCGTCAATACCTTCTTGCTCGGTATCCCAGTAGCCCAGTCGGTATTCATATTTACCGGCACCTTCTGCTGCCTGCGTGAAGAAGTCAACATATTGCTTTGCATCCAGGAACTTGCGGAGATGGGTGGGCTTTTGTGTACCGGTGTAAAAACCGAAATCGATTTTCGAGCGACCAGCCTTACCTCTTTTGGTGGTGATCAACACTACACCGTTCGAACCGCGCGAACCATAGATAGCGGCTGAAGAGGCATCTTTTAATATTTCGATTGATTCGATGTCGTTGGTATTGATATCGGCCAGCGGACTGGTTTGCGCACCATTACTCGACAGGTTGGTAGTGGTTACCGGAATACCGTCGATCACATAGAGCGGTTCGTTACCGGCGGTCACCGAGGCCGAGCCCCTGATCCGAACCTTGATGCCCTGGCCCAGCTTACCATTTTGCTGTTCCACCTGCACACCGGCAGCGCGGCCCTGCAAGGCATTTTCGAAGCTGGTAGCCGGCGTATTACCCAATTCTTTGGCGCCTACTTTGGCGACGGAACCGATCAGGTCACGTTTGATTTTGGTACCATAACCAACCACAACCACTTCAGAGAGGCTGTTATCACCTGCTGCCAGCGATACATTGATTTCGTCGGCAACGGCAACTTCTTTCTGCACGAAGCCGACCGACGTAATCACCAGTAACCGGGCGTCGGCCGGAACGTTCAGCTTAAAACTGCCATCGATTCCGGTGGTAGCGGCAATCGAAGTTCCTTTAACCGTAATGGTTGCAACAAGCGGGGAGCCGTCTTTTTGGTCGGTAATACGACCGGAGATGGTTCTATCCTGGGCAAAAACGCCCAGTGATAGAAACAGGAAAAAACTGCAGAAGATTGCAGTCAATTTCAAGGTTTGTCTCATATACACCAGTTTGATTTTAAAAAGGATTCATCCAGGATTTTTGGTCCATCAGAACACCTAACAAATTGTTAAGACAAAAATACTATTCAAAACGCTGTTCCTGGCCAACAGGCGTAAAAAAGACCCCGACAAGAATGCCAGGGTCATTAGATGTACATGAGAAAAGAAAGAAATGCTTGTTTTTCCAGCTTTATTCCACGCTTAAATACCAGGTCATGGCCATATGATAGTTGGGAAATGACTCATAGTTTGATGGAATATTGGTAGCCACGTCGAAAGAACGGCCGTCTTTTGTTACGACTTCCTGGTACAATACCGGTTCTTCCAACGACTCGGGGTCAACACCCAGGGCAGTTGCGATCTCTGCGCCGGTGGCCGACAATTCCATGCCCTCGGTAAAGGGAACGGTCTTTACCAATTTCCAATCTGATTTGGTGGTAGATTCTTCGGCCACGGCATACACTTTTACTTCACTGATCTCCACGCCAACCTGGCCAACTGTTTTGGTCACCACACTGGTTGCTACCGCGCCTTTTTTCAAGATATCATTGCCGGCTGCCAGCTCTTTGATATAGGCGGCAACCACCCTTGTATCTTGTTCGCCCGGAATAAACTCTTTTGTGCACGACGCCAGGGTCAATGCCATCATCACCCATGCGCCCAGATATATGCTTATTCTTTTCATTGTTTTGCGTTTAGTTGATGAAGTTGTCGGGGTTATTGTCCCAGAAAACTTTTACGGTTGTAGTGGTTTTCTGTGAAACATTCGGGTTCAGGTTAGCCACCGCGGCCGGATAGAAGAAAGAACGAATAAAGGAACCTGCATTGGATGCGTCCAGCATCGGCTGCATATTGCTCGGCTTACCGGTACGACGATAGTTATTGAATGTTTCGATGCCATTGCCAAAGGCAGCCAGGTAGTATTCCTTCATCACGATATTCAGTTTCGCGTCGGCAGTAGTGGCAGCAGTGAGGCTGTTTGTTACTATATCGACATAATCATCTTGTGTATCCTGCGAAGGTGCAAATGCCTCGGGAACCGGTACACCCACCGCAGTGGCAAAACCGAATACCTTGGCGAATGATTTACGAATACCTGATTCAACCAGCGTATTTACGTTGCCAGTGGTGCCGAGGGTGAGGGCGGCTTCTGCTTTCAGGAATTCGGTAAACGACGACATCCAGATGGGGAATATGCCTGCACCACGACCATTCGCTACGGTTGCATCGGCCCGGTTCTTGCCCTGGTCGGCATCGAAAGCGCCGGCAGCAGGATACACGCCAAATACAGTACGCAGCAATCCATCGGGAGGGGAACCTTCGCCATTACCATGGTCACGACCCAGGTATGCTTTGCCCACCATGCAATGTGGCACACCGGCTGCATAGGGACTGTTCCGGAACAGGCAGGGAACGGTGAACTGACGGTCTACAACGTTGGGCAGTGCGGCTACGATATCGAGCGACTGGCGATAGAGGTAAAACCGGATGCGGGGATCGATCATGCTTTTTTCAGCATACAGCGACCACATCAGGTAAGTGCCCATGGTATTACCAGCGCCGGCACCTGTATAATCACTGGCAAATTTCGGATGACGGCTATCAGGCGATACAGCTCTTGTACCAAATTTGAAGGTAAAGTCTTCGGCTTCCGTATCAATAAGATCGTTCTCGGTAATCAGCGCGGCAATCTTGTCCTTGGCAGTGGCATCAACCAAACGAGTCGACATCAGGGCTTTGAGCTTGATGGTCTTGGCAGCAGTGGTCCACTTGGTTCTGTTACCTGCATAAAACAGGTCGTTGGCGGGTGCTTTTTTCGGCGCAGTGGCGAAGTCGGTGATGGCCTCATCCAGCAAAGCGATCGCTGTGGCATAGACGGTAGCCGCATCGTCGAGGGCCGGGGTGGTATTCTCCGCGCCCTTCAGTGCTTCTGAATAGGGAATATTACCAAAATAATCCACCAGGGTTATCATGGTATATGCCTTCAGTGTTTTCGTAATACCAAGATGGGTGGTCAGACCTGCTTCTGTGGCAGGGCCAATCATGGCATCGGTGCTTTTAAACACAGCTGTATATGCTTTCGACCATTCATTGTCAAAACTCGAGGGGGTAAATGCATTGTAATAGGTGATACCGAACAGCGTTTCCTGCCGGGTCAACAGTGCGCCCTGATCGCTGGCATCGCTATAGAAGTCTTTGAAGCCAAGCTGCACATCATTCAGGTAAAGATCAGGATCTGCCGAAGAAAGGGAGGGATAGTTCGGGTTTTCCAGCAAACCATCATATTCCTTTACACAAGAACTGGCTGTGATCGCTATAAGTGCACCTATGATAAAATATTTCATTTTCATTGTTGCTGTTTTTTTGATTAGAACGATACCCTTATACTCGCACCATACCTGCGGGATGAAGGTCCGGTGATGAATTCAAAACCGCGACCATTGCCCAACAAGCTGCTGGTTTCTGGATCAAGGTGAATGTGCTTGGGGAAATTGGGTGCGTTATACCAAAGGTTTTGTCCGCTGAATGTGATAGACACAGCACCAAATGGTGTTTTATCCAACATCTGTGCGGGCAATGCATAAGAAAGCGAGGCTTCACGCAACCGCAATAAGGTTGCATCGAAAATGTTCATTTCATTCACATAGAAACCCAGTGAGCTGAAGTAGAGGTTATTGGCACTCTGCATGATATCGTTGGGTGTTCCATCTTGTTTTACCGCATCTTTCCAATAAGTAGGAACAGCGCGATCAAACTCGGTATCTTTCGTTACACCGCGGGCCAGCAGGGCCGAGGCAGTTCCTGAATACAAGTCGCCACCTTTCGTGAAGTCCCACTGCATGCGGAAACTGAATTGCTTGTACGACAATGTACTGATACCAGTGAGTTTGTAATCGGGGTTGGGATCGCCAATAACTTTGATGTCTGGATCGGTGAGCCAGTATCCATTACCGTCTACCACGCGTTTGCCAGATTTGTCATCGCGCGTAATAGCGCTTCCCATAATCACGCCCAACGGTTTGCCATTGATGGCGGCATTACCGAGGTTTGAGTAACCTGCATAAATAATATAATCTTCTGTCAGGTCTTTCACGCGGCTGCGGTAGGTGTTGAAGTTACCCTGCAATTGCCAGTTCCAGTTGCGATTGCGTACTACGGTATAACCCAAACCAAGTTCGATGCCTTTGTTGGTTACCGTACCCGCGTTCACCACGGTTTGGTCGTAACCGGTAGAAGGATCCAGTGACTTGTTCAGGATCTGGTCTTTGGTAGAGCGGTTGAACAGGGTGAGGTCGAGGGTCAGGCGGCGATTGATGAAGCTACCTTCGATACCTACTTCCAATTCACTCAACAGTTCAGGCCGAATATTGGGGTTCGGGCTGAAGTTGGGGATACCACCCGTGTTGATCACATTGCCGGAAGCATCCACAAAAGCGTTGGTTTTTGACTGCAGATATGGCCTTGTTTGATACGGGCTGGGGAAGTTGGCCGAGGTTGCATAACCAGCACGAATCTTCAGCATATTGATAACATCGCTGTTCTTAAGCGCTTCGATGGCTGATGTTGGCAGGAAGGATACACTCACGCTGGGGTAAAACAATTTGCGGTTGTCTTTTTCCAGTGTAGAGAACCAGCTCTGACGTGCACCCAGGTTGAGGTACAAAGAATTTTTATACTCGAGGCTGGCTTCACCAAACAGACCGAATGATTTCACCGCGCGTTTGTAATCGAGGTCTGATCCGTTTTCACTCACAATATCGTGGGTTACGAAATTGCTGTGGTCGAACAGGCCGAACACCAACTGGTTGGAGCTGCGGGTACCTGCCTGGCTATAATAGTTATCGATCGACATAGCGCCTACGGTTGTACGCAGGTTAAAGCTGCTCGAAAGCGATGTTTCGTAAGTCGCAAACAGGTTGTGGGTAAGGATGCGGCTGGTGCCGGCGATGGTACGATAGAAACCATTGATATAGGTTGCACCACCACTGGTACCGCCTTTGTTGATCTTGAGGGCCTGTGTTTCATCGTAGGTATCCAAACCGAATTTATAGGCGATGGATAAGCCTTTCATGATTTCGTAGGTAGCATTGATATTACCAAAGAAGCGGTGACTGGCTTGCTCGTTGATCGCGTTCTCGGCCGTCCACCGGGGGTTTTGCATACCATTGTCAGCACGATAATAAATGCTACCCTGGGTAACGGGGTTTTTATATGGCCAGCCCATCAGGTCGATCGACCGGGGGGTGTACATTAAGTCGCCATACACAGAACCGGTACCGGAGCTACTACCGCTCGAAGTACCAATTTGGGGCGTTTTGAAATCAGTGGCTGCATAGTTGAAGGTGCCGCTCATGGTCAGTTTGTTGGTCAGTTTTGCGGTTCCACCCATGCTGAAGTTATTCTTACGGAGATAGTTGTTTGGCAGGAAGCCCTTATCATCCATATAGGTATAACTCATGTTGAACGTAGTATTGTTGCCGGAGGCCGACATACCCACGTTGGTTGTTTTAACCAAGCCGGTCCGGAAGAAATTCTCTACGCTGTTATAGGGCTTGTACGCATATTTCTTGCCTACATATTCAGGCAGTACAGCGTTTAATGCCGCTCTTGAATACGGGTGGTTAAACGAGTCGGGCGTTGCTTTGAAGGCGGCACCCCAGTTGGAGAAGGCCAGTGAAGGGGCCAGGTCAAAACCACCACCATATTTATCGGTATAATCGGGCAGGCCGGCCACTTTGTTTACGAACAAAGATTGTGACACGGTCACTTCCATTTTTTTGTTGGGTCGGCGGTTAGAACCGGTTTTGGTAGTAACCAGGATTACCCCGTTACGGGCGTTTTCGCCATATAGTACCGATGCGCTCAAGCCTTTGAGTACGCTGATACTTTCAATATTGTTGGGGTCCAGGTCGAGAAAGCGGCTGCTGGTTTGGTTACCATAATCAAAACCGCTGTTTCCGTTGGGGTTGTTGGCGCCACCGTCGAATACCATGCCGTCAACAATGAACAAGGGCGTGGAGCTACCGGTAATGGTACTTACGGCACGCACCACGATATTGGTTTGGGCACCTGAAATACCGCTCGACTGCGAAATATTCACGCCTGGCGCTTTACCCTGTAAGAGGTGACCAACGTCGCCATCGGGGCGCAGTTCCAGGTCTTTTTTGTCGACCGTCGATACTGCATAACCCAGCGCTTTTTTCTCGCGTTTTACACCCAGGGCGGTTACCACCACTTCATTCAGTGCCTGGTTGCCGAGGGTGAGGCCGATATCGCCCAGTTGGGGCGAAGTGGCAACCACCTCGCGACGGTCATAGCCGACGCTGGTAATAATGAGTTTAGCACCTGGTTTCACGGAAAGTTTGAAAACACCGTTGGCATCGGTAGACGTGCCGCGGCGGGAGCCGCTTTCATTGACGGAAGCACCGGAGATGGGTGTGCCTTTGTCGTCCAGCACTTTCCCGGTAACCTCAATGTTCTGGGCAATGCTCTGGCTAATCAGAAAGCACAACATACCCAAGACGAGAAAGAGTCTTTTTCTCATGCGTGTTAGTATTTGGTTTATTGAACAAAAAAGAAGAACGCCTCGTGGAAATAGATCCGAAATCCTGTTTGACAAGGTTGTTACATGAAAGTAGCCAGTAATGAAATTATCATGTAACAATATTTTAACAGCTTAATATATAAAAATCAATCATGTAATTATTACTGATTAACTGTTGCTTACCCTGCTAAAACGACTTGATAGCTATTCAATCCGGATGGATTTCAGTAATATTTACGGGTTTTGTGGTTAATATCTGCAAACCGTGTTGGCTGGCCTGGCGCCTGTATAAAAAAACCCCGGCAAGAATACCGGGGACACTAGATGTACATGAGAAAAGAAAGAGTTGTATTATAGGCTATTATAATATTTAATCAGTTTAATTAGATCGGCCTCCTTTTTCAGGTTAAGTCGATTTGCTTTTAGGTAGGCTTCGATCTCCTTGTGTTTTTCGTGGAAACGGGTCAGAAAAAAATCGCGGTCTTTTTTTACCCGAATCATCTGTCCATCCTGGTATAGAAACAAGGCCTCAGTTTCCTGGTAATTGCTTCTAACCGCACCCGACATTTGGTCTTTTGCTACTTCTACTTCTTTGTGGATGGCTTTGAGCAGCGGGCTAAAACCGTCGACCATCACCATATAGAACTGCGTATTCGGAAAATAGTCGGATGCTGCATAACCGCTTCGAAAAACAACATACTTGTTACTATCGCCTGCCACCGGGTATTGAAACTCTTTGATAAATCCCGGCGCTGTTACCATGGCTGCGCCGGATGCGTCTTTAAAGTAAATGATCTGTTCTTCGAGATCGATACGGGCATCAACATTTGAAAATCCTTTTCCGGTCGACAATACCATGATCGAAGGCCGGTACACCGAATCCCAAAAAGGATGGCCATCTATATTGGGGTGTTTATTCAGAAAAGGAAGGCCGCTGATGTCTGACACCGTTACCTGCGAAGGCCAGATACCGCCGCTATTGCTCGATATGCCGGCATTTGATCCCTGGCAATAGCTGGCAGAGCAATACCATAAACTTATCAGTAAGAACAGCGGCTTCATCTATTGTTGGTAAGAGGAACAAAACCTGCACCTGCTGGTACAGGTTTTGTTGAATAGTAAAATCAATAATTGGGGTTCACGACTACAGCGCTACCTGCACCGGGCGGATTCAATTCAATTTCATCGCCTGGTACATCCCAATAATCCATAAAGTTGTAACTGATGGTTGCGTTGGTATACACAATGGTTTTGTAAATCAATGTAGCACCATAGCGACCACCTCCATTTTGCGTAGAATAGGTCCAGCCCCAACGGCGAGCATCATAATAGGATAGTCCACGGAAAGCGAGTGCTGCATATCGCTCCATCGTCAGTTCAGTCAGTGCGGCCGACAAGGTCAAGGTGGGCGACAGCGCAGCAACGCCTGCATGTTGGTAATTGCGGATTTTGTCGATCAACGCTAGTCCCGCAGGAATGCTGCCCGATCTAATGGAGGCTTCAGCCAACATCAGCTCATTTTCTTCGTAGGTTGGTCCGATATAAATTTCCAGTTCACCTGCTTCACGTGTTCCGAGAATAGCGACACCATTTACCGTGTCGGTAATTCCATCGCGCAAAGACCACCTGGTACTATTCGTATTTGCGTCGCCATAAAATGTGCCATTTTTGGTGGTGAAATTCTGCAAACGCTTGTCGCCGGCTTTATACATCTGCACCAGGCGTTCACTTACTTTATAGGTGGTGGTCTGGTTGCTACGGGCCAGCATACCTGCTACTGATCCGCCGCTGGCTGAGAAGAACGAATTGGATTCTGAAGTGCGGCCGGTGAAAACATAATCACCTTCCTGTAAACCTTTACTGCAATAGTTTGCAACAGCCGTCCAGTCGGCTGCAGTCATTACGCCAATCGTTGCTTTTGTAATGGCGGCGTTCGGGTTGCCATTAACAAAAGGCGCCAGTTTATTAAAGAGTATATTCCTTGCCAACATGGTGTTGATGCTTCTGATCCACATCTCCGAACTGGGGGCTTTACCCAAACCCACCTGGTTTTGCTGCGGAATCAGTTTTGCAATCACGGCTGCATACCCGCTTTCGTCGTTGATAGACTGCAATGTTGTCAAAGCCAGTTGAAGATACTTATTGGACTCATCAATGATTTGCGATTGTAACACAAATACATTCGACGAAGAATCTGGTGAGTTGTTGATAAGGCCAGCATAATACAAAGTGCCTATCTGCGCGTATGCATATCCTTTCCACCAATAACACCAGGCTTTCACAGTAGCGGCACGGTCGGCTGCCAGTGACAACCCTTCCAGGTACTTCAACGTATTGTTACATTCCCGGTTCATGGCATACATGTTCAGCCACTCATAATAAAGTGCATTGTTTCCGTTAACGGTTGAACCGCTGTTATTAAATCCCCTGATAATGGACAAAGCCTGGGGTGCCGAGTTCTCAAATACGGTTGATGCGTCGTTCGGATCTGCCTGGAACTTATCGGGAACGCCCAACGTGGTTGTTTGGTTGTTGGATCCCTGACCACCACCGATAACATCACCCATCAGTTCGTGATAGCCCCAGGGCAGTGAGAAATAAGAATCACCCAGCCAGCCATCACCATAGTTAAATCCATTCCAGTATATGCCCCCTTTTGCAAAAGAGGTGATACCATCTTCATCTACGATAATGGTTCCGGGTGTTGGTTGGTTGGGGTTATTAACGTCCAGTTGCTTTTTACAACCGGCTATGAAGAGCAAGGCGCTCGACAGCAGAATAAAATCCCGCCAATTATTGAAGACGCTTAGTTTATTGATTATTTTCTTCATGTTTCTTCAGTTTTGGAGTGACGAATTAAAAACCAAGGTTCAGGGTTAACTGGTATGATTTCATGTTGGGAATGGAACTGTGATCAATACCACGGTCAAAGGCAGAGTTAGCCTGGCCTGAGCTGATCTCAGGATCCATACCGTCATATTTGGTAATGGTAAACAGGTTCCGTCCGCTCAACACCACCTGGCATTTTTTCAACCAGTCCTTGTTGGTCACCCGTGCAAAATCAAATCCAAACGAAATATTACGCAAGCGGGCAAAAGAGGCGTCTTTGTAGAAGTAGTCTTTGGTTACGTTGTTACCAACACCACGAGGTGTTGATCCCAGTGCATAATACGCAGAAGCGTAGTACGCTGACCAGGCACCGGTTTCGCCGTTGATGGTAATTGGTTTTTGGAAATCACCACTGATACCATCACGGTACATCCATTCGTTGGTTTGGTTGTACAAGTGTGTACCATTTATCCAGTCGAGCTGGAAGCCAAAGCTAATCATGCCTTTGTAGGTGAAGCTGTTGATAAATGAACTGTTCAAACGTGGGTTGGGGTCGCCCAGTGAAGTTGCTTCATCAGAGAAATAAATCGCCTTGGTTGTTTTGTTCACCACACGACCTTCAACAATCTCGTATTTGCTTTGGTCGGCCGGATCAATAAACGGCGTTTTACCATCGCCACGCATTTCATTCACGCTGGTCAGTGACTTATAACCATATATCTCACCAATCTTTCTGCCGGCTTCCAGCACAAGTCCGGAGCTACCCGCAGCAGTAATCAGCGGAATAGAACCACCTACTACATTGTCGATGATAGAAGTTTGGTGACCGAAGTTGGCCGTGAAATCCCAGGTGAAGTTTCTGTTGTTCACTACGGGAATATTAATAGCCAGTTGCCAACCGTTTGAATGCAATTCGATCGCATTGTTCTTAATAGAAGTGATACCGGTAGAGGGTGCTTCACGAACAGTGAAGATGGCATTGTCTGTATGGCGCTTCCAGTAAGTAGCCGACACCGTAACATACTTAAACCAATCGCCTTTTCCAAGGTTCACCCGCAGATCTGTACCGAACTCGGTTTCCTGCGATACTTCCACCGCCAGGTCAGGGTTTTTAGCGGGTGTGGAACTATTGGTTTGGCTGGTATAGGCCAGCTCATTGCCCGTTGGTTGCAAATTCAGCGCACGGTAGCGATCGAATGGACCAGGCTGTATACCTGCTTTACCATAAGCGGCGCGAATTTTAAAGGCTGGTACGCGGTCTTTGATGCCATCCCAGAAACCCAACGATTCGAAGTTGAAGTAACCGTTAAAGTGAGGGAAGGTAAAGGGTTTTGAACCGGCACCGAAAGCCGATGAGTAGTCGGTTCTTACACCGGCAGTGATACCACCATACATACCCACATCAATTTTCTGGTCGAGCAGGTATCCATAGGTCACAAAGGGTTCTACATAGTCGAGCGCAACGTGTTGCGACTGCGTAGAAGTAAGGTTGTATGGCGGATTGAGCGACAATGTTCCGCCCCAGGTATCCAATTCTTTGTACAGGTTCTTTCTGTAGTCATAACCAACCAAAGTAGTTGTTTGAATAGGCAGTTTCAGGTGAAAATCTTTTTCAAAATCTGTTCTGATAGTGGCCGTACCCAAAAAGTTCTGTCGTGTGTTATTGTATTGCCAGTTGTCAACCTCACCAGTTTCATCGGGACCATACCAGCTTGCCCAACTGCCCTGATCAATGGTATTGGCATTAAGGCTCTGGTTGTAAATGGTCCAGATATCGTTTTCGTTTTTGTAAGACACACCGTAGCGGGCGTTCAAGGTTACAAAACGATTCAAACGATAGTTGGCTTCGATATTTTGGATAACGTCATAGCGCTTGCTGTCGCCCTTTGTATACTCCAGGCGGTAGTAGGGGTTGAATGCATTCACACTCGCAAAACTGGCGCGCTGGTAGGAAGCATAGTGGCCGCCGGTAATGGTGTCTTCCAGGCTGAAGAAAGGAGACGTGTTCAAGAAGCCATACACACCACCTACGTCGGCGTTGGAATTACCATTGCCGAAATAAGCGCCACCGGGCGCACCCAAACGAGGATGCATGGTATTCTGGGTATAGGCCAGGTTGGTTACCGAGCGAATGGTGAAGTTTTTAAAGACTTCAAAACCCAGGTTCAAGGTTACATTGGTTTTATTGAGGTAACCATTGTTTTTCAACATCGGTGAATTGGTATGGTTATTCGAAACGGCGAAGTTGAAATCTGATTTATCGCCGCCACCACTGATGCTAAGCGTATTGTTGATGGAAGAGCCGCCAGTGAACACTTCTTTGAAATGATTGTGGTATTGCAACGCACCAACATAGGGCTTATCATAATTATTACGGGGATCCAGGATACCATAACGCGTATAGTTGTCCGTAACACCCGGAATGCCCGAAAGTCCGGAGATATTCGAACCGTAGGTATAAGACAAGGAGTTAGAGCCCAACACGATTCCCAGATCAGGATCTACCTTGATCGGGTCGCCTGCCTGGTAGCCCAGTCCTGAATTGCTACCCGCATTTACGATATTACCAGCCGCATCGGTGAGGTAGGCGTGTTTGTCGGCTTTCTTGAAGTTACCCGCATTGATAAAGGTATTGTACGAATAGCTGCTGGAAAAGTTGATGGCCAGTCGTCCTTTTACACCTTTTTTGCTGAAGATCTGGATTACACCGTTGGCACCCTGTGCACCATATAAAGATGCAGAGGCCGCACCCTGTACCACTTCCACTCTTTCTACCTGCGATAAATCGATGGTACCAATAGAAGTAAAGGGTATTTCCACGCCATCGAGCATCACCAGCGGACGCGTACCGTTTTGCACGGTATTGATACCACGTAACACGATATTCACCTGGTCGCCCGGGTTACCGGAAACAGTAGAAATTTGTGCACCGGCAATTTTACCAACCAGCGCCTGGTCGAGCGTAGCGGCAGGAATTGGTGGCAGCTTGTCAGAAGTAATAGATTCTACCGCGATGCCCAGCTTTTTCTTGCTGGTTGCCACACCGGTACCGGTTACCACCACTTCACTTAATGCCTTGGTGTCGACTTCGAGCGCCAATGAAAAGGCCTCCCCCGCTTTCACCTTCACTGATCTGGAAGAATAGCCAATCGCACTGATTTCGAGCGTACCATCGTTTTGGCTGGATTCGATGGAGAAAGTACCGTCTACGCCCGTAGTGGTTGCTTTGCCGCCTTTTAACTTAACCGTCACCCCCACCAAGGGGCTGCCATCTTTGGCATCGGTGATTTTGCCATAAAATTTGCCCGACTGGCCGAAGGCACTAATGGCTAGTACCAAGACTGCCAGGAGCAGTTTCAGGGATTTTCTCATGAGTGTTTGTATTTGGTTTTGATTCTAAGTCTGTTTACGGCAATACAATCCCAGCACCTTCTCAGGCGTCGTTTTTTGCAATCCGCATCATGAAAACTGGAAAGACTTATATTAAGTAATTAATCGATACTTAATAATTGCCCTTCTCGCAAGGCAGGTTTGGATGAGTTTTTAAAGGAAAGTGGCTAATATATCCATGAATATATGAAATCTACCAAATTACGATAACTATTTTTTAATCTATTTATAATCTCCTTTTAATGGAGTGGGGTAATGCTGCCCCGCGACATTGATAACAAGGCAGATACGAGCAGGGGGAACCTGAATATTGACTGCTTGGGAACAAAAAAAACCGCCCAGGGGCGGTTCTCGATAATTTGACCGGCTTAGTCAGCCTCGTTTAGATTCGTTGAAAAAACCTTGTGTTGGTTGGATTAACCTCGTCGATTGTTATAGATAGCGATGTATTGAATCAGTGTCACCAACGAAGCGACGGCGGCTACCACATAAGTAGTGGCTGCCCATTTCAAGGCATCTTTCGCAGCCGGGTATTCTTCGGGCGTGGTTACCTGCGTGGTTTGCAACCAGGCCAGCGCGCGGCGCGAAGCGTCAAACTCAACCGGCAGGGTAATCAGCGAAAACAAAGTGGTTACCGCAAACAGGATTATACCCCCCAGCAACAGGGCCGGGAACACTTTGATCAGCACAATACCCAAAATCAATACCCACTGCACCAGGGTAGAGCTGAACTGCACCGCCGGCACCAATTTGCTCCGCATTTGCAAGTAGGGGTAGCCCACCTGGTGCTGAACGGCGTGGCCACACTCGTGGGCAGCTACCGCCGCAGCAGATACGTTTGTTCCATTATATATATCTGCACTGAGATTCACTGTTTTATTGGCAGGATTGTAGTGATCTGACAAAAAACCATCGGTCGACACCACTTTTACGTCGGTAATGCCATTGTCGCGCAGCATTTTTTCGGCCACTTCCCGTCCACTTAGGCCCGACCGCAGGTTGATAGCGCTGTATTTCTTGATCTTGGATTTTAACATAAACGATACCAGCATACTGATCCCGACAAAGAGAAGAGACACCAGCATAATTGAGGGTTGTTGATACATAGCCTAAAATTGTTGTTTATAAGTTCTACAAAGCTAAATCCAAACTGTTTCCGCCGCCATTTCGGCCATTAAAAAACGGCAAAACCCGACGTCTTGTCAGAAGGGTGAAATCACCCGATTCCCGCCTGAAAATATGTCGTTTTAACAAGGCTGTTCAAATTTGTTAAAGTTCAGCAACTATTTAATAATCAAATAGTTAAAGATCATTTTTGCGCCCCCGGCAGGGCCTTTTAAGGGGCTTTCAAGTTATCAACAGGGTCAAAAATTTATTTTGAAATGTGACCCTTATTCGTAATTTAGTGGAAGAATTTAATGGGTTAGTAAGTAAAGGGTCGGCAGTGATGCTGGCCTTTTTACTTTTTATTAAAACAGCGTTTTTTCTCACTCTATTTTCCTCCGTTTTTCGCACATGAGCAAACTGAAGTCAGCATTCTTTTGCCAACATTGTGGATTTGAAAGTGCCAAATGGTTGGGTAAATGTCCGTCGTGTCATCAATGGAACAGTTTTGTTGAAGAAATAAAACAAAAATCAGCCAAACCAATCCCCCACTGGCGACCTGATCAAAAAAATAACCCCGTTACAAGACTTGAAGATATTCCTATTGTTGGTGAACAACGCATCATTTGCAGCGACACCGAACTGAATCGTGTGTTGGGCGGCGGCATTGTTCGCGGCAGTATTGTTTTAGTTGCCGGTGAACCTGGTATCGGAAAATCAACCTTGTTTTTACAGGTTGGTTTGCAAATGCAAAACCTGAAAGTGCTGTACGTGAGCGGTGAGGAAAGTGATCAACAGATTCGTCTTCGCGCAGAGCGCATTCCTTTTCGCAACCCTGAATTTTACCTGCTCACCGAAACAAACACCAGCGCCATTTTTCAGGAAGTAAAAAAACTGCAACCCGATTTGATCATCATCGATTCGATACAAACTTTACAAACCGATCTGATTGAATCTTCGCCCGGCACTGTTTCACAAATTCGCGAATGTGCCGCCGAATGGCAACGCTTCGCGAAGGCTTCGCATATTCCGGTTTTCTTGATCGGTCATATCACCAAAGACGGTGCTATCGCCGGACCAAAAATCCTGGAGCATATGGTCGATACCGTGCTGCAGTTTGAAGGCGACCGGCATTTTGCGTATCGCTTGCTGCGCACGTTGAAAAATCGGTTTGGCTCCACGCACGAACTGGGTGTTTACGAAATGACAGGGGCCGGCATGAAGCCAGTACTCGATCCCGGCGATATACTAATGGGCGAGAAAGACGATTCGCTCAGTGGTGTTGCCATCGCTGCGGGCATTGAAGGCATGCGTCCTTTTCTCATCGAAGTGCAGGCACTGGTTACCGGCGCATCCTATGGTACGCCGCAACGCGCCGTTACCGGTTTTGATGGCAGGCGATTGCAATTGCTCCTCGCCGTGTTGGAAAAAAGAGGCGGATTTGCTTTCTCTGCGCGTGATGTGTTTTTGAATATCGCAGGCGGTATCAAAGTAGAAGATCCTGCCATCGACCTGGCCGTTCTTTGTGCATTGCTTAGTTCGTTCGACGACCAGCTATTGCCCAAGAACATGTGCTTTGCCGGCGAAGTGGGATTGAGTGGCGAGATTCGTTCGGTGAACCGCATCGACCAACGCATTGCAGAAGCAGCGAAACTCGGCTTCGAAAAAATGCTAATCCCCCGTAACAATTTCAAAAACCTGCCCGCTACCAAACTCAGCATCGAGATTGTGCCGGTAGGCAAAGTGGAAGAAGTATATCGACTGCTTTTCTAATGGTGTGCTTTCACAAATCGGGTGTTTTCAACCTTGTGCAACAATCAACCGACGGTTAGATTTGCGCCATGTGGAACCTGCTGCGTAATATTTCAACCTCCTTAACAACACTTATTTATCCGCACTGTTGTACTGCCTGCGGAACCAATAACCTTCCGGCGGCGGATGGCATTTGCAGCTACTGCTTGCAACACTTGCCGCTAACCGGTTTTATGCAGCAGCCCGACAACCCGGTTGCGCGCGTTTTCTGGGGACGGCTATCGCTTAAAAACGCCACCGCCCTGGTTTGGTTTCAAAAACATTCTGCTGTGCAACAAATCATGCACGGCATCAAATACCAGGCAAGAAAAGATGCGGCTTTCCAGATTGGTCGATGGATGGGCCACCAATTACAAGATTGCAGTTGGTTGCAACAGATCGACTATTTGGTGCCGCTTCCCCTCCACAAAAACAGGTTGTTGACCCGCGGCTATAACCAGGCCGCCTGCATTTGTGAAGGCATCGAACGGGTTTGTGACCTGCCGATTTTGTCGACCGTTGCACAAAGATCTTCGGCCACTGTTACACAAACCCAGCAACACCGCAAAGCACGTTGGGAGAACATGAAACAGGTATTCAGCATCAACCCCGACCTGCCGCTCAACTACAAACACCTGCTACTGGTTGATGATGTCATCACCACCGGCGCCAGTCTCGATGCGCTGGGTCAGCAACTCCGCCATATACCAGGCATCCGTTTATCGGTTTGTTGCTTCGCGTATACTGTTCCGCACTAAAGAAGGAATCATTATTTTTGGCCATATGTTTCGTCTATCCTTGCTGCTGGCAACCTGCCTCGTGATTGCTTCTGCCTGTACAAGAGAGCGGTTCTCCTTTTCTTCAGATGCACAACCCACCATTGGCATCGATACCCTTCATTTCGATACCCTGTTTACACAATCTGGTTCTAAAACTTTTCATTTCCTGGTGCACAACAACAACAGTAGCGGGTTGCGGATCAGCCGCATTGAAGTAGCAGGCGGACAATCGGGTTATTTTCACCTCAATGTAAATGGTATCGAGGGGCCGGCGATCAGCGATATCGACATCGCGCCGAACGATAGCGCGCATGTTTTTGTGAACGCCTTTATTCCCAATTCGGCCACCCAGTTGCCCTTTGTGATTACCGATAGCATCGGCATCCATTGCAATGGACAAATACAATGGGTGCAACTCGAAGCCTGGGCGCAGAATGCACACTATATTAAAAATGGGGTGATCAACAGCAATACAAACTGGAAAGGCGATTTGCCCTATGTGATTATTGGTCCGCTGCAAGTAACCACCGCTGCCACCCTTACCATCGAACCAGGTGCGCGCATTTACTGTCATGCCGATGCAGCTATCCAGATCGATGGCAGCCTGCAGGCCCTGGGCGATTCAACCGAAAGCAATCGCATCCTGTTCACCGGCGATCGCCTCGATGCACCTTACCAGGATTATCCCGCCACCTGGCCAGGCATTCGTTTCGGCAAAGACAGTCGCGAAAATCTGTTGCAATATGTAAGCATTCGCAATGCTTATCGTGGCATTACCCTCGATGCACCACTCACCAGTTGGCCTTCGCTGATATTGGAACAAACCGAGATCAGGAATATGCTCGATGCCGGCTTGTTTGCCAGCGGCGCCTATATTCGGGCGAATAATTCGGTGTTTCTGAATTGCGGTCGGAATGTACACCTGGAGTACGGCGGACAATACTTCTTCACCCAATGCACCATCGCTACTTTCAGCAATAATTATTTTGCGCACAAAGAGCCGGTGGTGTATATCAGCGATAGCAAAACAGAAAACGGCCATACTGAAACTGCCGCACTCACGGCAATATTTACCAACACGATTGTTTGGGGTGAATCAGACGATGTGCCCAACGAATTTGTTGCCGATCGGCAGGGCGCAGATCCCTTCACCGTTCAGTTTAACAATGGTATCTGGAAAATGGCTACCCTGCCCGATGGGTATAATACCGTTGGCACCCTGAGTAATGCCGATCCATTGTTTATTTCCACGGGTAAATTTCACCAGGCCACCGACTTGCACCTGCAGTCGGGGTCGCCCGCGATTGGGCTGGGCACCGCCACCGGCATCCGGATTGATTACGACGGTCGCCCACGCTCATTAATAAATCCCAGCACGGGCGCATTTGAACAACAATAACAGGATATTTGTAGAACCAAAAAGAACAACATGAAAACACTCTTAATAGCCATGCTGGCACTGGCATTTACCAGCATCTACGATTTTAAGCTTACCTCGCTCGACGGCAAAGCGTTTGACCTGGCCGCCTACAAAGGCAAAAAAATCCTGATTGTGAATACGGCCTCAGCCTGCGGCTATACGCCACAATATGCCGATCTCGAAGCCCTGTACGAGGGCCACAAAGACAAGTTGGTGGTAGTTGGTTTTCCGGCCAATAATTTCATGAACCAGGAAAAAGGCACCAATGCAGAAATCGCCAGCTTCTGTAAAAAGAATTATGGTGTTACTTTCCCGATGAGCGAAAAAGTATCGGTGAAGGGCGATGATATTCATCCCTTGTTTAAATACCTCACCGAAGAAGCCGAAAAGCTGGGGGTGAAAGATCCCATCAAATGGAATTTCACAAAGTTCCTGGTAGATGAAAATGGTAAACTGCTGGCGGTTTTCCCCAGCAAAGTGAAGCCCACCGACGAAGCGATTACCAAATACCTGAACTGATAACGGATGCGATTTGAAGAAGTAACCGGCCAGTTGCCGTTGAAAACGCAACTGACCGAAATGGTATTGCAAAACCGTTTGAGTCACGCGTTGCTGGTATTGGGTCGCGAAGGTGCCGGCAGCTTACCCATTGCTCGTGCATTTGCGCAATATGTGGTGTGTGAAATTGCCGTGGCGCAAGGGCTTGAAGATGCCTGCGGCACTTGCGCCGCCTGCGTGAAAGCCGCCAAACAGGTACATCCAGATATTCATTTTTCCTATCCGGTTATTCCGAAAAAACCGGGGGATAAGCCCCTTAGTACCGATTATGCGGCCGAATGGCGCAGCTTTCTGCTCGATCAACCTTATGGCAATCTGTTCGACTGGCTGCAATTCATCCGCGCAGAAAACCGGCAGGGAAATATTACGGCCGAAGAATGCAATGATATCATCCGCAAGCTCAGCCTGAAAACGTTCGAGAGCAAGTACAAAGTGCTCATCATGTGGATGCCCGAGTACCTGGGCAAAGAAGGAAACAAGTTGCTCAAATTGATTGAAGAGCCGCCGCC
>Ga0209794_1000399_pt1 | contig 70967 bp, 63 predicted proteins | sample EBPBio232013_DNA_FD_185869 | JGI IMG/M metagenome (GOLD analysis project Ga0209794, IMG submission 185869) | Wastewater treatment Type I Accumulibacter community from EBPR Bioreactor in Madison, WI, USA - Reactor 1_5/23/2013_ DNA (SPAdes)... | ecosystem: Engineered > Bioreactor > EBPR >...
AAAATCACCAAAGTGCTGATGAGTCACCTGCACAAAGACCATGCAGGCGGTGTGAGTTATGTAAATGCCGCCACTGGAAAGCGTGAGATCAGTTTTCCGCAAGCAACCTACTATATACAAAAAGCAGAATTTGCCTTTGCGCGTGAAAAAGGTTTTCCCTCGTATTTGATGGATGAACTGGCTTGTTTAGAACAGGCGCCGAATATCGTGTGGCTGGAAGGCGATGGTGTGATTGATGGGTATATCAAATACCGGGTAGACGGCGGTCACGCGCCCTGGCACCAATCATTCACCATTGTAGACGGTGGAGAGATTGTTTTTTTTGGTGGCGACAATGCACCGCAGTTGCAACAGATGAAAAGCAAGTTTGTGGCGAAATACGATTATGATGGCAAGAAGGCGATGGAATTAAGACAGCAGTGGTGGGCCGACGGACAAGCAGCAGGCTGGAAATTCCTATTCTACCACGATATCAAAATCCCGGTTTTCGGTTAGCCATAGCCGTTAGCGGCGATTCTGTCGTTGCTGCAAACGATTTTGTCTTCTTTCCTGCAATTCTTTGGCGACAAAATTGGCAAACTCTTTTTCGTAGCGGTAAAATTCATTGGCGCGCGCTGGCGACAATGCCTTGCTGAAATCGGCCTGGTATTTTTTTCTGACAGCGAGCACTTTTTCGTCTTTTTCCAGTTCATCAGCCTCTTCACTACGGGCATCCTGGCGTGCTTTTTTCAAGTCGGCCATGTATTGGTTATAAACCGGCCAAAACTTTTGGGCTTCTTCCGTTGTCAGGTTTAGTTTCTTGGTTAGGTAAGCAATCTTGAGGGCTTCCACTCTTTCACCTGCTCTTTGTCCGCCTTGCGAAAAAGCAACAGATCCTCCCAACAACAGTACCAATAAAATAGTAAAGATCCTTTTCATAGTAGGGCGTTAGTTGTGTAAAATTGCGTCCTTGCCAGGTTTTTCGAGATTAAGAAAATCTTGCAAGGCATTGTCACTTACGTCTTCCAACAGGAAATGGATATCAGTTGCATTGAGTTCGTCGTCGTTGGCCGCCAGCACATTCGCCGATCCATCGGCTGCCGGTGAATCGTTGTATTCCAGGATGGCATCATCACTAAGCTGGTTCAATTCATGTTGCAATTGAGCAGCTACGTCCCCGTTGTCTTTGCCAAAATCAGCAACGTTGGTTGTTTTGTGCATGTAAAACCAACCGCTCACGGCTACAACGGCCACGATGGCGGCGGCAGCGGCATAACGCATCCAGGGCCGGCCGAACGAAACGATTTTCGCACCGCCTTTTTGCTGGCCGGTTACGGTCGCCAACATTTTGTCGGGGAAACCGTCGAAATAGCCGACGGGTACCTGGTAAGGCATTTTCTTTTCCAGTCGATCGAGCAGGCCAGGTTGAACCGCCTCCTGCGCAAAATAACCTTCGGGAACAGCAAAGGGCATTTTTTTATTCAATCCTGCCAGGAGGGGCGAGAGACTTTCGGTTTCAGCGGCCGCACTATCGTCTGACGCGGTCAACTGGCCAATTTTAAGCAACATGATCATCGGCAAACGCTCAAAATACCCTTCCGGAACCGCATAGGGCCGACCCTTGCTGTTGGCATTGGCCAGCAGCTCGCTGATGGCGGCTAATTCAGCTTGTATGTGGTCGGTTGAATGCATGGTACCTATTAGATGCTTTTTTGGCGCCGGCGTTTAATGGTTCAGGATAAAGTCCTCAATTTTTTTAACAGCATGGTGATAGGAGGCTTTCAGCGCCCCTTCAGAAGTGTCTAAAACCTTACTCATCTCTTCATAGGGCATTTCATCGTAATACCGCAATGTGAATACAAGTCGTTGTTTTTCAGGAAGTTGTTGAATGGCTAATTGTAATTTCCATTCAATTTTGTTGGCATCGAAGTCTTTATCGGCCTTTATCTGGTTGCTTAATCCTTCTTCCACATCGCTGAGCGAAACGGCTGCTTTCTTCTTTTTTTGCTCCAGAAAGGTCAGACATTCGTTGGTGGCGATCCGGTACAGCCAGGTATAGAGCTTGGCGTCGGCCCGGAAGTTGTCCAGACCGTTCCAGACCCGGATAAATACATTTTGCAGCACATCATTGCTGTCGTCGTGATCCACCACCATGCGTCGGATATGCCAATAGAGTCGTTCCTGGTACTTGCGGATCAGGGCCGTATAGGCTTTTTCGCGGGTAGCTGGTTCCCTGAATTGAATGAGAAGTTCCGCGTCGTCCATCGGGGCAGTATTATTTGCGTTTGACCACTTTTTCCGCTGCGCGGATAATATGGTCGGTGCTCAGCCCATATTTTTCCAGCAGTTCCATGGGCGTACCGCTTTCGCCAAAGGTATCGTTGGTACCTACGTACTCAATGGGTATCGGCAGGTGGCGGGCTGCTACCTGGGCAACGCTATCCCCCAAACCACCCAGAATATTGTGTTCTTCTACGGTAACCGCACAACGGGTTTTGGAGATCGATTTCAAAATGGCTGCTTCATCGAGCGGCTTGATGGTATGTATATTGATCACTTCAACGCTTAATCCGTTCACTTCCAGGGCCTTGGCTGCTTCGAGCGCAATCCAAACCATGTGCCCGCAGGCGAAAATCGTCAGGTCTTTGCCTTCGTTTAGTACCTGTGCTTTGCCGATTTCAAAAGGGATGCCTTCGGTGAAAATGGGCCAAACGGGTCGGCCGAAACGCAGGTAGACCGGTCCTTCAAATTGCGCGATTGCCAGGGTAGCGGCTTTTGTTTGTGCATAGTCGCAGGGCACAATTACCGTCATGCCGGGCAGCATTTTCATCATGCCGATGTCTTCCAGTATCTGGTGGGTAGCGCCATCTTCACCAAGGGTGAGGCCCGCATGGGAGGCGCAGATTTTTACATTTTTGCCACTATAGGCAACCGACTGGCGAATTTGGTCGTACACGCGACCGGTAGAGAAATTGGCGAAAGTGGTGGTGAAGGGGATTTTACCGCCGATGGTGAGGCCGGCAGCGATGCCGATCATATTGGCTTCTGCAATACCACATTGAATAAAGCGCTCGGGATTGTCTTTGATGAACTGGTTTAGTTTCAGCGAGCCGGCCAGGTCGGCCGTCAGCGCTACTACATTTTTATTGGTTTTACCCAATTCGGTCATCCCGTCGCCGAATCCGCTTCTTGTGTCTTTCTTACCGGTAACCGTTATTTCGCTAAGAGTCATGCTGCAAATTGTTGAAGGGTAAAATTAGTGAAAACTGAAAAGTAAATGGCAAATACTAATTCAGCTTCGCGTTCTGGCGATGGAAGAAACTTTCGTCTTGTTTCACATGCTGCTCCCATTTCCAGGCCGTGTCCATCATGTCTTCGAGGTCGAAACGAATATGCCAGCCCAATTCAGTGACCGCGTATTCATTGTTGGCGTAGATGGCAACAACATCGCCTGGACGACGCGGGCCGATCACATAATTCAATTGCTGGCCACTTACTTTTTCAAATGCTTTGATGGCTTCCAATACAGTGACGCCGTTGCCACTGCCCAGGTTGAACACTTCGCAAGATTTCATTGTGCGACCGTCGATCAGGTATTGAAGTGCCAGCGTATGTGCATGGGCGATATCTGACACGTGAATATAGTCGCGCAGGCAACTGCCATCGCGGGTATCATAGTCATTGCCCCAAACCTGCATCTGCGGCAATTTGCCAATGGCCGTTTGGGTGATGGCAGGCACCAGGTTGGCGGGTTTGCCAATGGGCAATTCGCCGATCTGGATGCTGGGGTGTGCCCCTACGGGGTTGAAATAACGCAGCAGGATACACTGGGTTGGGTTCACTTTCGAAAACTCGCTGATGATTTGTTCGCCCATTTGTTTGGTATAACCATAGGGCGATTCAGCCGGTTTCGGTGGTGTATTTTCTGTTACCGGTATTACATCGGGGTTGCCGTAAACGGTGCACGATGAAGAGAACACGAAATAAGGCACTTTAAATTCCTGCACGCATTTCAGCAGGTTGAGCAGGCTGTTGAGGTTGTTCTCGAAATACATGATCGGATGCGCCACCGATTCACCCACCGATTTAAAAGCGGCGAAATGGATGATGCCGGTAATGTCTTCGTTTTCCTGGAAGATGGCATAGGTATCGTCAAAATTACAAAGGTCAACTTTGTAATTTTTGATTTTCTTACCGGTGATTCTTTCCACCCCATCGAGAATAAGGGGGTTGGACCGGGAATTGTTATCGACCGAGATCACTTCAAATCCATTCTCCACCAGGTCTACCAGGGTATGTGATCCGATATAACCACAACCTCCGGTCACTAATATTTTGCTCATTGTTTATTATTTTCTGTTAGTGCTGTTTTTCTCGGCCAAAAGCCCTGTAAGATACTGACCATATCCGCTTTTCATTAGGGGCAATGCAATCGTTTCCAATTGCTGGTCGTTGATAAAGCCACGGCGCCAGGCAATTTCTTCAATGCAGGCCACTTTGATGCCCTGGCGTTGCTCGATGGTTTGTACAAATTGAGAAGCCTGCATGAGCGAATCAAAAGTACCGGTATCGAGCCAGGCCGTGCCGCGGTCCATGATCGACACTTTCAATTTGCCGCGGCGCAGGTATTCTTTGTTGACGTCGGTAATTTCATATTCGCCGCGTGCACTGGGCTTCAGGTCGCGGGCGATGGCTTTCACTTCATTGTCGTAGAAATAAAGGCCGGGTACCGCGAAATTGCTCTTGGGTTTGGCGGGTTTTTCTTCGATCGACAAGGCGTTGTTGTCCGCATCAAATTCAACCACACCGTAACGTTCAGGATCACTCACGCGATAAGCGTAAACGATACCGCCCTCGGGATTGGTATTGTGTACCAGTTGCTTGCCAAGACCCATGCCATAGAAAATATTATCGCCCAGAACCAGGGCCACACTATCGTTGCCAATAAAATCAGCGCCAATCACAAATGCCTGGGCCAGTCCGTTGGGCTCGGCCTGCTCGGCATAGCTGATGTCCAATCCCACCCGTTTGCCATCGCCCAACAGCTTTTTGAACAGGGGCAGGTCGTGTGGTGTGGAGATAATCAGGATTTCCCGAATACCGGCCAGCATCAGGGTCGACAGCGGATAATAGATCATCGGCTTGTCGTACACGGGCATAATCTGCTTACTGATGGCGTTGGTGATCGGATGCAATCGGGTGCCTGATCCGCCGGCTAATACAATTCCCTTCATATGGTGGTTAATGAGGGCACAAGATATAAAAGGTTTGCCGTAGACGCAACGGGATAGGTTGTTTAAGGTTTAATGTTTAAGGGTGCTTGTGTTTCGGGGTTTTTGGAGGTGGGTGTAAGGTTGCTACCGCGGGCGGGGATACATTATTAGTTTGAGATGCGCTGATGGTGTTGTGGGTGGGCGCTGATGATGATTGCGGGTGCTATTTCTATAATTGGCTATTCACTTTTTCTGAGAACTCGCTTGCGATGGGCAACACCCCATTTGTGCATGGCTAATATCACTTCTGTCAGGGTTTTACTATAGGCTGTCAGTTCGTACTCAACGGTAATGGGTTTGGTATTGCAGACTTTTCTGCTGACGAGGCCATTGGTTTCTAACTCTTGCAGTTCTTTTGACAAAATACGGGGACTGATCCCGGCCTCTCTCGACAATTCATTGAATTTCTTTTTGCCGTCTCTTAAAATAGAGATGAGTACTAGTTTCCACTTTCCACCAACAACATAGAGCGTGTCTTGAATAGCCAGTCCTGCTTGTTTGCAACTTGCGTCGGAAAGTTTTTTCGGTTCTTTTGCCATATACTAACATTTATGTAACTACTATTCTTTATGTAACAGATAACAAATGTATAGTAACCTGAAATAATTTTACACCCTATTCTTAAAATTTTCAAGAAATGAATGGTAAAACAAAAAATGTGGTAAGCTGGATATTAACGGGCTTGGTGAGTTTTATTTTTCTCGGCTCGGGCATTTTTAAACTGATGGGTGGAAACCCCGAAATGGCGGCAAGTATAGGCGGACGCACGAATCTTATTGCGCTAGGTTGGTTGGAAATCGTCATAACAGCCTTGTTCTTATTCAAAAGAACGGGTGTGGTTGGCTCTTTATTGATGATTGCCTATATGGGTGGTGCGATGGCCGTGTTATTCGTTGCCCACCAGCCATATATTTTTATCATCGTTGTGCAAGTGCTTATTTGGTTGGCGGCGTCGTGGCGGTTTCCAGAATTGAAGCAGCGATTGTTTAATCAGTAACAAACTAATCACCAAAAAATACATATACAATGCTATTGGATCAAATCAAGTTGGGCAACCTGACCTTAAAAAACAAAATGGCAATGGCTGCCATGACAAGAAGCAGGGCCGACAACAATGGGGTAGTGGGGGATATGACGGTTGAATACTACACCCAAAGAGCCAGTGCCGGAATGATCATAACGGAAGCCATTAATATTTCTGCACAAGCGAAGGGGAGTCCATTTACCCCCGGCCTCTACACGCAGGCGCAAATTGATGCCTGGAAAAAAGTGACGGCTTCTGTTCACGAAAAAGGCGGAATAATATTTGCACAGCTTTGGCATACCGGTCGGGTTGCGCATTCTGTCGACAGAAACGGAAATCTACCCGTGGCACCTTCGCCGATTGCAATAACCGGTATGCAGCATTATACATCGCAGGGCCCAAAAGATTTCGAAACACCAAAAGAATTGACGGTTGCTGACATTAAACAGATCGTAAAAGACTATGGACAAGCCGCCAAAAATGCCCTGGAAGCCGGTTTTGACGGTGTGGAATTGCACGGTGCAAATGGCTATTTGCCCAACCAGTTTTTAGCCGAAAGTGCCAACCAACGACAAGATGAATATGGTGGAACAATTGAAAAGAACGCACGGTTCATGCTAGAAGTCATGGAAGAATTGATTCATGCCGTTGGCGGAGACCGCGTAGGCATCAAACTCTCACCATTCCAGCCGTATGCAGGAATCGTTTTTGACAATCCAACGGCTACTTTCTCTTACCTGCTGCAAGCGCTCAATAAAATGAATTTTCTGTTTGTAGAGCTCATGAAAAAAAGCCCGATGTTTCCGCTCTTGCCGCACTATCCGGGTGAAGATGAAATAGTACTATTCGGAAAACAGGTTAAACATCCGGTAATGGCTAACACTGCCTACAACAAAGAAAGCGCCGAACAAGAACTCCAAAAAGGCATCGCCCAGCTAATTTCTTTTGGCACAACATTCTTAGCCAACCCCGACTTACCCAAACGATTCGCGCAAAATGCAGCCCTCAATCAAATCGACAGCGCGACGATGTTCGGCGGTGCAGAGAAAGGATATATCGACTGCCCCTTTTTAACCGAATAAAAGCCACCATCAACAGCAGGTTTGTTAGGCAGAAAGAGTTGTCATTGCATCAACTATGGCTAGTTGATTTAAGCTTCAACAAAAGGCAAGCAAGGTCATGTATATTAAAATAGTAATAACAAGAAAGCAAATACGGAAATACAAAAGGGAGGCGCTACACCAAAAGTAAATGCGCCCTGTCGCTAAGATTTTCAGCCATCGTTTACATTCCAATGCCCCTCGCACGCGGAGCAACCTTAAACTTAACAACTAAAACCCCACACCATTCGCGCCCTTAAACATTAAACCTTAAACTCTTGCTCATTTGAAGAACTGCATGATAAAGTAGATGATCGCCGCAAACAGCGCACTTACCGGAATAGTAAGTATCCATGCCCAGAGCAGGTTGATGGTGACGCCCCAACGAACGGCGGAGAGGCGTTTGGTGGCACCTACACCGATGATGGCGCCGGTGATGGTATGGGTGGTGCTGACGGGTATCGCGAGGTGTTCGGCCAGGTAAAGCGTAGCGGCACCGGCCGTTTCGGCGGCGACGCCTTCAAGGGGTGTTACCTTGGTAATGCGGGTGCCCATGGTTTTGACAATCTTCCAACCGCCGCTAAGTGTGCCCAACGCAATGGCCGTAAAACTCGCCAACGGTACCCACCAGTACACATTTACAAACGTGTTGAAATCCATCTTCACACCCAAGGTATTTTCATGGTAGATGATGGCGGCACCAATGATACCCATTACTTTTTGCGCATCGTTTCCACCATGACCGAGGCTGAACAATGCAGATGACAACAATTGCAATCGACGGAACCATTTGTCGGCCTTGTGGGGGATGGCTTTTTTACAGATATGCAGAATAATAACGGTGATGATATACGCGATGATCATGCCGATCAAGGGCGCCAGGAAAATGAAAAGAAAAGTAGGGATCACTTTGCCGTAGTTGATCACATTGTGACCATTTTTTGTGAGTCCGCCGGCATGCGCAAGGGCCGCGCCTAAAAAGCCGCCCATCAGGGTGTGCGATGAACTGGAAGGAATGCCGAACCACCAGGTGATCAGGTTCCAGGCAATGGCAGCGATCAATCCCGCGAAAACCACTTCCATGTTGATGAAATCCTCATATACCCATTTGGCCACGGTATTGCCGATTTTGAATTCGCCGATCCAGTATTTGGAAATAAAAAAAGCGGCAAAGTTGAAAAATGCCGCCCATAATACCGCCTGAAAGGGCGTTAGTACTTTGGTAGAAACGATGGTAGCGATGGAATTGGCCGCATCATGAAAGCCATTGATGTAGTCAAATACCAACGCGAGTATAATAATGATAACAAGAAAAGTCATGTCAGAAGGTTAAAGGAGCTTCGGCGTACTTAATGATGGGCTTAGGCATACTTAATGATGATGCTTTCAATGACGTTGGCGGCATCTTCACATTTATCGGTAACGATCTCCATCACCTGGTAGATCTCTCTTTTCTTGATCACTTCTTTGGCATCGGGTTCGGTTTCAAACAATCGATCGATGCTCAGGTCAAAAATATCGTCGGCCTGGTTCTCAATGCTGTTCACTTTCACCAGCGCATCGGTCATTTGCCGCATGTTTTTCATGTTGCGCAATTCGAGCACTGCATTTTTGATTTGCTCCGAACCCTGGTCGATCAGGTCGGCCATTTTCTGGATACCCGGATCGTTCGGGTTCACCTTATAAAAATTGATTTTTTTGGCTGCGGCAAAAATATAATCGCAGATATCGTCGAGCGCACTGGCCAGGTAGTGAATATCTTCCCGGTCGAAGGGTGTGATAAAGTTGCGCCCCAACTCGGTAAAAATTTTATGGGTCAGGTCATCGTTCACGTGCTCCAGGTCTTCCATTCGCGCAATCAGCGAAGCCCGCTTATCAAAATCGGTTTCGCTTACAACATCTTTCATCAGGCGGCCCATCTTGGCAACGGTGTTGGCTACTTCTTCAAACAGGGAATAAAATACTTTGTCCTTCGGGGTAAACAATTTAAGGATCGACGATATGGACATAGATCAATTTTGCGCAAAAATAGCCGCCTTTCCCGGTTACCACCCAAATTTATCTGTTGGTAATAATTCCTTAACATTGAGAAATAGCGCCTTGATATGCCCGGCAATTACCTTTGCCGCCGTTTACAATTCCTTCATATGCAATTTCCACGGATTGGACGGTTCATTTATAAGGTGCTGGCGATCGGCACACTGCTGTTTGTCGCCCTCCCCACACGCGCCCAGTTCCTGATGGATATGCTCGATACCAGCAAGATGACGGGCAAAAACCTGCTGGGTATTTACGAGAAATACAATTACCTGACGATCATCGGTTATATGCAACCGCAGTTTCAGGTGGTGTCAGAAAAGGGGGCTCGTACCTTCGCCGGACCAGAATTTGGTGCCAATGTAAACAACCGGTTCACCCTTCGCCGAGGCCGTATCCGCTTTGATTACACCCGTTTCAATAAAGATGAAAAGGCCAGCGTGCAGTTCGCTTTCCAGTTTGATGGAACCGAAAGGGGCGTGGTGATCCGCGATTTCTGGGGCCGCGTTTTTGAAAACCGATGGCAGGTATTCACTTTGTCGACGGGTATGTTCGCCCGACCTTTCGGCTATGAGGTGAACTATTCATCGATCGACCGCGAATCGCCCGAAAGGGGCCGGATGTCGCAAACCCTGATGAAAACGGAACGCGATCTCGGGGCCATGATCAGTTTTGAGCCAAGGCGGAAGGGCCACAAATTTGCGTGGCTCAAAGCCGATTTGGGGGTTTTCAATGGCCAGGGACTCGCAGGCCCGGCCGAATACGATTCGTACAAAGACTTTATCAGCCGGGTAGGCATGAAGCCGCGGCAGCTCACGCCGACAATCAAACTCTCCGCTGCGGTATCGATGTTTACCGGCGGCTTCATGCAAAGCAGTAAATACAGTTATCGCTTTGACAAAGGCGCTGCTGCCTACCAGGTCGATTCCAGTGAGTCAAACATTGGCACCAAGGCCCCGCGTCGATATGCCGGCGCTGATATGCAATGGGAATTCAAACACCCGAAAAGCAAAACGGTGTTCCGGGCCGAATACTGGCTGGGTAAACAAACCGCCACGGCCAATACCAGCGAAACGCCCGCCGGCCTGCCCAACGAAGCTTTGTACACCCGCTCCTTTAACGGCGCATTCTTTTACCTGCTGCATACCATCGGTAAAAACCAGTTTGCGTTGAAATACGATTGGTACGATCCGAACACAGCGGTTTCAGGTAAAGCTATCAAAGATGGTGCAGCTCATTTTACCGGCGCTGATATCAAGTATAAAACCCTCGGCATGGGTTATATCAATTATATCAATTCCAACCTGAAACTGGTGTTGTGGTATGACCTGGTGAAAAATGAATCGACCGCGCTGACGGGCTATACCAACGACTTGCGCGACAATGTTTTTACCTGCCGACTGCAGTTTCGTTTTTAAATTTAGTGTCTTAGCCGGCTTTTTGCTGCTGGCTATTATGTTTTCTCTATCTTAATGAATGTTTTCCCGTAAACAATGGCTTCAAGCCATGTACATGGCCATAGTGGTCTTTTGCCTGTATTCATCCCTGTTTTGTTTTAGAAAGGCATTTAATGTGGCTGCTTTTGAGGGGCATACCCTTTTCGGGATTTCGTATAAAGTGGTATTGGTTATAACACAGGTATTGGGTTATATGGCGAGTAAGTTTTACGGTATTGGTTTTATTGCTTCTTTGCGGCGGTATAACCGCGGACAACTCATCTTTCTTCTCGCCGGTATTGCACTCGCCTCCTGGTTGCTATTCGCCCTGGTGCCCGCACCCTGGGGTTTCTGGTGCCTGCTGTTTAGCGGTTTTCCGCTGGCATTGCTATGGGGTATTGTTTTTTCGTATGTGGAAGGCAGGCGCATGACCGACCTGATCAGTGCGGCACTGGCAGTCAGTTTTATCTTCGGCGCCGGACTGGCCAAATCAGTAGGCAAGGCCGTCATGAGTGCCGGCGTTAGCGAACAATGGATGCCGTTTTTAACCGCCGCCATCTTTGTATTACCAATTATTATTTGTACCCGATTGGCTGATCGTTTTCCCGCACCCGATGCAGACGACATCGCCCATCGAACAGAGCGCAAGCCGATGAGTAAAAGCGATCGCTGGCAATTGATGAAGCAATATGGCGGCGGACTCATTCTCCTGATCGGCGTCTATATTCTCGTCACCATCTTAAGAGAGGTTCGCGACAGTTTTATGGCAGACATGTGGCGGGAGTCAGGTGAATCATTTTCAGCCTCCGTTTTTGCACAAACGGAAACCATCATCACCCTGGCCCTGCTGCTGGTCATTGCAGCGATGGTGCTGGTAAAAGACAATTGGAAAGCTTTTTCGCTTACGCACCTCCTGCTCTGTGTGGGTTTCGCATGCTGCCTCTTGGCCACCCTGCTTTATCGTCAACAAAATATCAGCACCTGGTGGTGGATGTTATTGATTGGCCTCGGCCTCTACTTGGTATATATACCTTTTAATAGCATCCTGTTTGATCGTTTTATTGCCAGCTTTGCCATTGTGGGCAATGTAGGATTTCTGATCTACCTGGCCGATTCGTTCGGTTACCTCGGCAGTGTAACGGTGATGCTTGTACGCAATTTCTCCGGCAGCCAAATTCAATGGCTGGAATTTTTCCGGTCGCTGCTGATGGTGGTGGGTGTGGTCGGTTTGTTATTGTCGGCAGGAAGCTGGTGGTACTTTGCAAGAAAAATTCGCCGATTCAACTCTCTTTCGAAGAAGGCAGCGTGAAACCAATCGTTGTACCCACATCGGGTTTGCTGCGCACATGCATAAACTCGCCATGCGCTTCGATGATATGTTTACAAATGGCGAGCCCCAGGCCGGTGCCACCTTTGTCGCGGCTACGCGCTTTATCGGTTCGGTAAAATCGTTCGAATATACGGGGCAGGTGTTCTTCGTCAATGCCAATACCGTCGTCGCTGATCTCTACCAGTACTTTGAATTCGTCGGTATTGTACACACTGGCTACAATGGTTCCGTTCGGCTTTCCATATTTCGCACTGTTGGCAATCAGGTTGATTAAAACCTGCCTGATTTTTTCTTTGTCGGCAAATACATAAATGGGCGATTCGCATCCTTTCTTGATAGACGCTGTGATCGTTTTCTGGTTCAGTTTGAGCGACAAAGATTCTATCACTTCCCTGATCAGGTCCTGGATCACAAAGTATTGTTTGTACAATATTTGTTCACCCGATTCGAGTCTTGAAATTTCGTCGAGGTCGTTCATCAGTGTCACCAGCCTGTCTACATTGCGGCCTGCATTCTCCAGAAATTTCTTGCTCACGGCCGGGTTTTCCATCGCGCCACTCAACAAAGTGTCAACATATCCCTGGATCGCGAAAATGGGCGTTTTGAATTCATGCGCCAGGTTCTGTAGAAACTCTTTTCTAAACGCTTCGTTGCGTTTCAGCACCTGGATCTCGCCTTCGCGTTGCGCTGCCCACTTCTCCACATCGTCTTTCACTTCGTCGATGCTTTTTTGCGGAATAATATACTTGTTGTAAAACTCTTCGCGTTTGCTCGCCTTTGTTTGGTAAATAAACTTGTAGATGAGTTTGATACGCCGGTAAATAAAGCGTTGCAGGAAATAGAAAATGAGTCCGTAAGAAACCAGGAACAACAGCGTAAAGTAAATCAGCGCCAGTTTCCAACCGCCATTTACCAATAAGTTGGCCAGTGCCACGAGCGTGGCGATCGACAGGGCCAGTATAGCGGCCACCTGACTGGGCGATAAATGCTTAAAATCAAAGCGCAATCTATTTTCTTTTATGCGTCAAATTTATAACCAACCCCTTTAACCGTCGTGATACAATCGAGCCCGAGTTTCTGCCTGATTTTGCGGATATGTACATCGATGGTGCGATCGCCTACAATAACATCGTTCCCCCAAACCTGGTTCAGGATCTCGTTGCGGAGAAATACCCGCCCGGGCCGGGAAGCCAGCAGGTACAACAACTCAAATTCTTTTTTGGCCAATACTTTTTCTTCGCCCGCAACCCGAACGTTGAACTGCTGCGGATTGATCACCAATTGATCGATCGTCAGCACGCCGGCATTGCTGTCTTCTTTTTTGGCCACCCGGCGAAACAGCGCATTCACACGGCTTAACAGCAACTTGGGACTGATGGGCTTGTTCACATAGTCGTCGGCCCCCGTATCCAGTCCCTTCATCTGGCTTTTTTCGTCGCTCAGTGCTGTCAGAAAAATGATCAGGGTTTCTTTAAAAGCAGGTTGTGTTCGTAGGATCTCGCAAACTTCTACCCCTGTTTTCTTCGGCATCATGATGTCGAGAATAATCAGGTCGGGTTTTACCTGTTTGGCCTGGCTAAGGGCTTCATCACCGTCTTTGGCGGTGAAAACCTCGTAGCCTTCGGTCCGGAGATTGTATTCGATTATCTCCAGGATATCCGGTTCATCGTCGGCGATCAGGATTTTTTTGCCCTTGTTATCCATTAACAATTTCTTTACGCAAAGTTAATCAGCCTCGCTAAGCGGCCAATTTTCAAGTGATTATGAAATTGTTAAGCGGAAAACATACGGAAACGGCCAAAATTGCGTTGTACAGGTTGCATTGTATCTTTGATCCAGTACCCGACAACTATGAATAAGCTGCTATCGATCCCCTTTTTCTTGTATTTCGGCCTTACCGCCGTTGCACAAAACGCTGTGCCCCGCTATACTATCGACCGGGGCCGGGTGATTTTCCATGAAAATATTGATAAGGAGCAGAAAAAACTCTACCAGCAGCCCGGATCCTATTTCAAGGGCTATATTCCTTTGTCGAAAGACGAGGCTTTTAACAGCCAGGTACATTATTCCATCATCGATCAGGTGGATGAAATGCAGATGGACATTGAGATCGATACCCTGCTCAAAGACAACGAAAAAAAGAAATACCTCAAAGGCCTCGAAATACTGGTAAAACAGATCGGCACCGGTACGCGCAGCCGTACTTATTCGGCCGCCCTGGTGCCAGCCATGGTACATAATTTTGCAGCAGCCATGGCCCTCGACCGGCAGAACAAGGGCATCGATCCCATTGTGGCCGACCAACCTTATTGGGTGGGCAAAAACCTGGTAGACTGCTTTTCTTATCCTGAAAACCGCGGTGTGCCAGCCAGCAAACAGATTCTCATTCTCAAATACCTGGAACTGTATCCCGAAAAGACCATGGTCTATTTGCGCTCGAACAGTTCATATGCCAAAAGGGATAGCCTGATTGGCGCCGAAGCCCGTCGCGACCCGCGAAAAGTGTATGATTTTGCCCAGGGCAACGATGCCATGGCGCGTTATATCCGGATCCATCCCGATCCCGTGGTAAAAGTGATTGCTGAAATGGCAACCAGCCGCAGCGGTCAACTGTATTTCCCTTTTATTGACGAAATCTATCGGGGCAAACTCACCTTCGACGATATCGACAAAGTAAAAGACAACGATCTTGAATACTATCGCCTGATGGTGAAAGTGCGCATGCAGCATACGGCCCGCATGATCCAGAAAGATACCCCCATGGAACGCAAGGCCCTGGTGGAACGCATGGAGAACAAAGCCCGGCAGTACTATATCAGCCAGATCAATGGCCTGCACAATGCCGCCGACCCCATCCGTTTCAAAGTGCTGGAGCCACTACAGCCCAACGAATTGTATTATCTCTGCGTATTGGGCGAAGATGAAATTTATACCTCCAGCTACCGGGGTGTTTTTAAAAGAATCATCCAGAAACTGAAAGGCACGCCCACCGATAGTTTGTTCATGACCATGAACTTCGACTATTTCCGGAAATTCATCAAGATGGCGGCGGCTTACAATGAATTGGATACGCTGTTAAAGCTGATGCCCGACAGCAATGCCACTGTGTTGATGAAATCGTTTATGTTCGGCCTGGAAAGAAATACCAACCTGCGAAATGTGGAAGATGCGGTCGACGTGGCCGACGCCTACAGCAGTATTTTCGAAAAGAACAAACTGTTGGCGGCCAATATGCTCGAAGAAGCCCGCCAGAACTACAATCGTTGTCAGCAAAACGGCGATGCCAACGGACAAAAAGTCTATTTCATCGAGAAATCGCTTTTTGAATCGGCCGATTCTACCAATAAAATGGATGTGTCGAAAGTGTTGGGCATACCACCAGTATTTGACGTGCCCTTCGATCGACTGATTGATACAGCCGGCCGCGTGGTGCAGCAAGTATTTTTCTATGGTGATGAAGACAAAGACGGACAAACATCTTATGCGAATTTCATGACCCTGTTTCGCAACAAGGCCGACTGGACCATCGCTGAGAATGCCGACTATGTAACTATCAAGAGCAACAAGGGTAAACCCGTTTGGATATTTGCCAACAAACCGCTGTATGGCGAAAACGATCCCGATGCCAAGGCGCAGCAAAAACTACGGGCCTACCTGGATGAAAAAGGGTTGGAGCCAACCATCTATATCCACCGCGGACATAGTTACCACGTGAAATCATCGCTCGAACAAATTACGCCTACTGCCCGCATCGTTATTTTGGGTAGCTGCGGTGGTTATAATAACCTCAACGAAGTGTTGTCGATCAGTCCCGATGCGCATATCATTTCTTCCAAGCAAATTGGTACCCGCACGGTGAATGAACCCATCCTCAACGCCATCAACGCTGATTTGCGCAATGGTAAATCGGTTGAGTGGATCCCCATGTGGACCGAGCTCAGCAAGCAGTTTACCGGAGAGGCGAAAGAACGATTTGACGATTACATTCCACCGTATAAAAACCTGGGCGCGATCTTCATCAAAGCCTATCGCGGTGTTGACGAACCCTGATAGACCCATTCCTGCGTATATTTGCCGTTCATGAGCGGCCAAAAGAAGATTTTTGATACGGGTTTGTTGCGAAGGGTCTTCGGGCTGGCGCGGCCTTATAAAAACAAAGTTTTTTTATCGCTGGCACTCGCCATCGCGTTGGCCCTGCTCACGCCGCTGCGGCCCTGGTTGATTCAAATCACCGTAAATAAATACATCCGGAACGGACTCATCGATTGGGTATGGCGGATTACATTGATTCAGTTGGGCATACTGTTGATTGAAACCACGGCCCGCTTTCTGTTTTCGTTTACGACTTCCTGGCTGGGACAAACCGTGGTGAAAGACCTGCGGGTAACGGTGTTCAACCGGGTAATGCGGCTAAACCTGTCGCAGTTTGATAAAACGCCGATTGGTACTCTTACCACCCGCACCATTAATGATATTGAATCGATCAACGAGATTTTTTCCGACGGATTGATCCCCATTATTGCAGACCTGCTCTCGATCATTTCCATCCTGATCGTGATGTTTGTAACCGATTGGAAATTGTCGCTGATTTGCCTGGCGCCCTTTCCGATTTTGATTGTTGCCACTTATGTGTTTAAAGAATCGGTGAACAAGTCATTCATCAAAGTGCGCAATGCGGTGGCGGCGTTGAATGCGTTTGTGCAAGAGCACCTGACGGGTATACAGGTGGTGCAGGCCTTTGCTGCCGAAGACCGGGAGTATGCGAAGTTTAAGAAAATCAACCGTGAGCACCGCAACGCCAATATCAGGGCCATTTTTGCCTATTCCGTTTTTTTTCCGGTGGTGGAAATTGTACTCGCGGTGGCAACGGCTATTCTTGTTTGGTGGGGCGCTTCTGCTGCCACGGCCATGACGCCCGATGCGGCCGCCGCCATGACGGGGAAAATGATCGCGTTTATCCTCTACCTCAACCTGCTGTTCAGGCCCTTGCGGGTGATTGCCGACAAATTCAATATTCTGCAAATGGGCATGGTGGCCAGTGAGCGGGTATTCAAAGTGGTTGACAACGATGACTATATTAAAACGGAAGGCAGTTTTGCGCCCGAAAAAGTGAGGGGCAAAATTGAATTCGACCAGGTGTCATTTGCGTATGTGGATGACCGTTATGTGCTGCGCGATATCAATTTTGTGGTGAATCCCGGTGAAACGGTGGCCCTGGTAGGACATACCGGCAGCGGCAAAACATCCATCATCAGTTTGCTCAATCGCCTGTACCAGATTCAGCAAGGGGTTATCCGGATCGATGATGTTAATATCGACGATTATCAACTGGCGGCCCTGCGCCGGCAAACCGGGGTGGTGTTGCAGGATGTGTTCCTGTTTTCGGGATCGATATTGGATAATATCACTTTGCGAAACCCGGCTATCAGTCGCGAGCAGGTAGAATCGGCCGCGCGATTGATCGGCATGCACGATTTTATCATGCAGTTGCCCGGTGGTTACGACTATAAGGTGATGGAACGGGGCGCCACACTATCGTTGGGGCAGCGGCAATTGCTCTCCTTTATCCGGGCGCTTTTATACGACCCGTCGATCCTGATCCTGGACGAAGCCACTTCGAGCGTGGATACGGAAAGCGAAAAGCTGATCCAGCACGCCATCGATACCCTGATTGCGGGCCGAACGGCCATAGTGATCGCCCACCGCCTGAGTACCATCCGGAAAGCGGATAAGATTATTTTACTGGAGAAGGGGGTCATCAGGGAAATGGGTACGCATGAAGAGCTCCTGGCGCGCAAAGGCTATTATTATGAGTTGGTAGAAAGCCAGTTTCAGCGGGCCACTGCGGTGGTCTAAGACCTGTTGGATGTAATTATTATTTAATATCTAAAAAGGGCCCAACAATTCGGTAATCGGCCTTTCAATTCCCTGCTTTCACCTATCTTTGCGCAAAATTTACAACCGGCATGGTGGGAAAAAGCTTGAAATCTATACTGGTAGCGGTTTTCAGCGTTATTTTACTGGGATTTAGTGCCGCAGTGCATGCGCAGGAAGACCATGGCACCAAGCATGAAACAGCGGCGGAGGCGGAGTTCGATGCCGGCCAGGCTATTTTGCACCATATTGCCGATTCGCACGAGTGGCATTTCTTCAGCTTTGGCAAATCACATTTTACCCTGCATTTACCCGTCATACTTTATTCACCCCAGCGCGGATTGAGTGTTTTTTCCTCGTCTCGTTTTGAGGAAGGGCAGGGAGTGTACAATGGGTATAAAAACGAACACGAGCATATTGTGGCCGTGAATGAGGCGGGTCAGGAAGATGCCGCCGTGAAAGTATATGATTTGTCGATCACCAAGAACGTTGCCCAAATGTTGCTGGGTGGCCTGTTGCTGATCATTCTCATGAATGCAGTGGCCAGCAAATACAAACAACATGGTGCCGGGAAAGCACCCAGTGGTTTGCAAAATGCCATCGAGCCCCTGATCACGTTTATACGCGACGATGTGGCCCGGCCCAACCTCGGTTATAAGTACCCGAAGTACATGCCCTACCTGCTGACCATTTTCTTTTTCATCCTTATTAATAATATCATCGGATTGATACCCGGCTCGGCCAATGTAACCGGAAATATTGCGTTCACGGCACTGCTGGCAGTGATTTCGTTTATCGTGATCTTGTTCAGCACCAATGGTCATTTCTGGGGACATATATTCTGGCCTCCCGGGGTTCCCTTCCTGGTGAAACTGATCCTGATCCCCGTAGAGTTGCTGAGTATTTTTATCAAGCCGGCGGCCCTGATGATTCGTTTGTTTGCGAACATGACGGCTGGTCACATTGTGATCTTAAGTTTCGTGTCGCTCATCTTCATCTTCGGTAATATGAGTAGCGTGGCAGGTTGGGGTTTTTCGCCCGTGTCGATGGCCTTCGCGGTATTTATATATGTGATCGAAATTTTGGTTGCCTTTATCCAGGCATTCATTTTCACCAACCTTACCGCCGTGTTTATCGGGCAGGCTTTTGAAAGCGAGCATGCACACAACGACGCACACGGACACACAGCTAAAGCACATTAATTCTTTTTATACAAACTCAAATACACATTGTATGTCTATCATGAACATTCTGTTGGAAGCAGGACAGGCACAACTCGGTGGTGCAATCGGTGCGGGTCTGGCAGCAATCGGTGCCGGTATCGGTATCGGCCAGATCGGTAAAGGCGCGGTTGAATCTATCGCTCGTCAGCCGGAAGCTGCTAACGACATTCGCGGTAACATGATCCTGACTGCAGCGTTCATCGAGGGTGTTGCCCTCTTCGCTGTGATCGCAGGTCTGCTGGCCGTACTGTCTAAGTAATCATGAAAAATGCTGCATCCAACGCAAAGGGCCGAGGGTGCAGCTTTTTTACCTGTGTATTGTGAAAAAACGAAATTGAAAATAGAACCATGGAACTGTTAACACCCGACCTCGGTTATTTTGTATGGACGCTGATTGCTTTCCTGTTGGTATTTTTCATTCTGAAGAAATTTGCCTGGAAGCCTATTTTGTCGACCTTGAGCGACCGGGAAAAAAACATTGCTGATTCCATTGCCACCGCCGAAAGGGTGAAGAAGGAAATGGCGCAATTGAAATCAGAAAACGAAGCCCTGATGCACAAAGCCCGCGAAGAGCGTGCTACCATGTTGAAAGAGGCGAAAGAACTGAGTGATAAACTGGTGTTCGAAGCCCGTGAGCAAGCCAAACTGCAAGCCAATAAAATTGTAGCCGATGCGCAGATCAGCATCGACCAGCAAAAAAATGCGGCGATGATTGAATTGAAAAACAGCGTGGGTAATATGGTGGTAGAAGTGGCCGAGAAAGTGCTGCGCAAAGAATTGTCGAACAAAGCAGAGCAGGAGCAATATATCCGCACCCTGGCCAGTGAAATTCCCTTAACCCGGAACTAAATTTTTTCAAATGTCACTACGCGTAGCGCACAGATATTCGAAAGCCCTGATGGATCTTGCCAAAGAAACCGGCAAGGTAGATGCCATCAAGGCTGATCTCGACGGTATTCGCAAAGCCAATACGCCCGAGTTGCAACGCTTTTTGCAAAGCCCGGTGATGCAGCATACCAAGAAGATGCAGGTATTCGACGCCATTTTCGGTGGCAAGATTTTACCGGAAACCGATGCATTCTTCAAGTTGCTTTTCAACAAAGGCCGTGAAGTGTCATTGAATGCCATACTGGATGCTTTTGATGAATTGTATCGCCAGTTGAAAGGCATTGAGATTGTGCAACTCACTACAGCGGTGCCGGCATCTGAGGAAATTCGCCAGCAGATTGTGCAGCAATTGGGCCGCATGGATCGTTACCAGGGCAAAAATATCCAGTTAAAAGAAAAAGTGGATGGATCGCTGTTGGGTGGATTTGTATTGCAAATGGGCGACGACCTGTTTGATGCCAGTATCATCCGCGATTTGAAAGACATCCGCAAACAGTTTGTAGAGAATCTCTACATAGAGCAAATTGATTAATAAAAAGACAACGCATAAATAACCAATCATGGTAGACATTAAACCAGACGAGATATCAGCGATACTGCGCCAGCAGTTAAGCAATTTCAACAGTTCGGCCGAACTGGAAGAAGTGGGAACCGTATTGCAAGTGGGTGATGGTATCGCCCGTGTTTATGGCCTCAGCAATGTACGCGCCGGTGAACTGGTTGAATTTGGCAATGGCGTGAAAGCCATCGCCCTCAATCTTGAAGAAGACAATGTGGGTGTGGTATTGATGGGTGATTCTTCTGAGATCAAGGAAGGCGATAAAGTGCGCCGCACCGGCAATATCGCTTCTATTAAAGTAGGCGAGGGACTGGTAGGTCGCGTGATCAATATGTTGGGTGAACCGATCGACGGTAAAGGACCCATCCAGGGCGAATTGTATGAAATGCCCCTGGAGCGCAAGGCACCGGGTGTTATCTTCCGCGAGCCGGTAAAAGAGCCTTTGCAAACTGGTATCAAATCGATCGATGCGATGATTCCGATTGGCCGTGGCCAGCGGGAGTTGATCATCGGCGACCGCCAAACCGGTAAGACAGCCATTGCACTGGATACCATCATTAACCAGAAAGAATTTTTCAAAGCCGGCAAGCCGGTGTATTGTATATATGTGGCGATCGGTCAGAAAGCATCTACCATTGCAGGCGTGATGAAGACCCTCGAAGAGAATGGCGCGATGGAATACACCACCATCGTAGCTGCTTCGGCTGCCGACCCCGCACCGCAACAATTCTATGCACCATTTGCGGGTGCTGCGATTGGCGAGTTTTTCCGTGATACCGGTCGCCCGGCCCTGATCATTTACGATGATCTGTCGAAGCAGGCCGTGGCTTATCGTGAAGTATCCTTGTTGCTTCGCCGTCCGCCAGGCCGTGAAGCATATCCCGGCGACGTATTCTACCTGCACAGCCGTTTGCTGGAGCGTGCCGCCAAAGTGATTGCAAAAGACGAAGTGGCCAAGAACATGAACGACCTGCCAGCCAGTATCAAACACCTGGTGAAAGGCGGTGGATCGTTGACCGCCCTGCCGATAATTGAAACCCAGGCGGGCGACGTATCGGCCTATATCCCCACCAACGTGATTTCGATTACCGATGGCCAGATCTTCCTGGAAGGCAACCTGTTTAATGCGGGTATTCGTCCGGCGATCAACGTCGGTATCTCGGTGAGCCGCGTAGGTGGTAATGCGCAGATCAAATCAATGAAAAAAGTGGCGGGTACCTTGAAACTCGACCAGGCCCTGTACCGCGAGCTGGAAGCCTTCTCTAAATTCGGTGGTGACCTCGATGCGGCGACCAAGCTGGTAATTGATAAAGGTGCCCGTAACGTGGAGATCCTCAAGCAACCGCAGTTCTCCCCCTTCCCGGTAGAGAAGCAGGTAGCAATTATCTACCTCGGTACCCAGGGTTTGCTGCGTGAAGTGCCGGTGAACAAGGTGAAAGAGTTTGAAGAGCAGTTCCTGATTGAGATGGAAAATAAACTGCCGAATGTATTGGCTGAATTCAAGAAGGGCAACCTGCCGGAAGATGGTATCAAAGCCATGACCGAGCTGGTAAAAGGCCTGGTGGGGCAGTACAAAGCCTAAGCTTAGCTTCTTTATATAGTGCGCCGCCGGATATCCTCCGGTGGCTTTTTTGTGCCAGTACCTCGGGCTGGAGCAGGGCAGTTGGCGCCCGCCGTTCATCCCGCCTGGCAACCGATGGTCATTCTGTTTTCGATAGCGATTTCCTTAATCTGTTGATTATCAGGTAAAAGTATAATGCACTGTATCGGGTTTAGAAAATAACTGTAAAAAACATGGTATTATGTGATACATGGTACTGGTTTTTGTTTTATCTTTGAGTCATCAAACAAACAATCACCATAAAAACAAAAGTCATGAAAACCACTTCCAACCAACTGTTCCCTGCTATCTCGATCAGCAATTTCAACGCCCTGACCCAGGTAGTTAGGGAAACCATTGCGGCCGATCACGACAGCAAGGCTTTCAAAGCCGTGAATCTGTGGAAGGTTCAGCAAAAGAGAAGGCCCGCTTTTACCAAAAGAAGGACTGTTGCATCCATCCTGTTCATTTAACGGCAAAAGCCATCCATTCACCGAACAAAGCAGGTAGTTGGTCTAAATCATTTCATTCAGGGCCAAATAACTGCAAACTTTGCGGCGACAAATAGAAAAAAAGTCAAATAGTAAAATCACCAATCATGAAAAGCAACATCAACAACCTGTTTCAACCCATTAGTAAAGAGAGCCTGATTGCCCTTACTACAGAAGTAAAAGAAACAGTAGCCGAAGTAAACAACAGCCGTTCTTTTAAAGCAGTAGACCTCTGGAAGATCCAGTCATCTACCCGTAAGTTCGCTACCCGCAGTCGCCAGATTCTTGGCGCTTAATCTTGCCCCTAACGATTGCTGTCATCGTTTATACAGGGCTATTTTAATTACACAGTTGGTGTATTAAAATAGCCCGGCCGGGAGAGGGGAAAATTCCATTCGTCGAAAACCGGTAATCCCCACTTGCATTTATGAAATCGGCTTACCATCTTTGTTAGGTCATCACGACATCCTCCCAATACCTCCTGATCGCCACTCCTCCAATCCTGTTTCATTTTTCTGATTCCTAAGATTAACTGGTTGATTCCAATATCTATAGTTCGTTTTTCACATACCCTAACTATAGATCATGAAACTGTTGTACCCTTCTATCAAAGCTATTTTTTCAGTAATGCTGATGGTTATCGCCGGCAGCACCAGTGCACAAAACCTTTCTTTTAATGCGTATCGCCTGGTGAATGGTGGCGACGGACAAAAAGGCGCCGAATATCGTTTCGACGGTGTAGTAAGCAATGCCTTTGGTCAGCCTGTAACAGATTGTATTGTTCGTATTGAAAATATTTCGGCTGGTGTGCAGTTGAAGAATATTGATGCAACTGGCGATGCAGCCTTGCAACCAGTAGTTGAGCACATGAATACCACCGGCCCTTCCTGGATTGAATTTAGTTTTCGTTTTGTTCAACACCAGGAGAATAATTTCCAAAGTATTGAAACAACCCTTCCTGCCCTCGCCGCTTCGGTATATGGATTGAATGGTTTTGACCGGGCGCAGGAGTTTGTTGAATATGACCTCGGCAACAACAGCCAGGTAGTGTATGAAACTGCCGTGAACAACTTGATGGTGAGCCGTTCTGGAAACGCTTTTCATGCAGAGAACAAATGGGGCATTCTGACAGCAGGTAAGAACAATGTGGAGAAGATGAGTCTGATGAACCAGCAGGTATCGACTTTCAAAGTGAAAGTGGGTATCAACCGCAAGAACCAAACCTGGACAGGTACCAGCACGTATAACCTGGAACTGAGCAATAACAATGAAGCACTGGTGGCCGCTTATGGTGTACAGAACAGCAACAATGTAACGCTCGCCGGTTTTAAAATGGACGGCAAGAAAGAAACCAATTTCAAAGGTGAGCAGGTTGAAATGGGTGCTTCTGCCCGCCAGTTCACCGAGAGCCTGAAACTGGGATTGCCGCTGAACTGGATTAACCACGAAGTAGTGTTTGACATTTATAATGCTGATGGCCAAAAGGTTCGCACGGTGATTGAGCACAAAGCTGCCGGAACGGTGAAACTGGAAATGCAAGACCTGGCCAATGGCAGCCTGATGATTCGCGCCACCTGCGGTAAAGAATTCGCTTTGCAGCCGGCCTTTCATATGGCCCAGCTCTAACTAATTTTTGGACGGTGCGTGTTGGTCCGCACGAAAGATTTATAGTTTTAAAGGGTACGATCAACAAAGGCCTGGCTATTCTTAGCCGGGCCATTTTTTAAAATAGTTGGTTTATAGTATAAACTAGTTTACATTTGATAAAAATTAGACGATGATACGCCTGCGTCTCCTTCTCCTACTGCTGGTAAGCCTGCTCTCGCTCCACCTCGGGGCACAAACCCGAGTAAGTGGTATCCTGACCAACAAAGCGGGCAAACCGGTTCCCGGCGCCAGCATCGGTATGAAAGGCAGCTACGACGGTGCCACTTCCGACAGCACAGGCCGGTATTTATTTGATACGGAGGAAAAAGGAAACCAGGTGCTGACTGTCTCCTGTATCGGTTACCAGCCTTTTGAGAAAAGCATCGAGCTCAGCGGATCTTCGCTCGTATTGAATATCAGCCTGCGCGAGTTGGCCAGTGAACTGAAAGCCGTGGTGGTAACAGCCGGCAGCTTTGAAGCGAGCGATACCAAACGCACCACGGTGCTCAATTCAATCGATGTGGTCACTACAGCCAGTGCCAATGCCGATATCACAGCGGCCATCAAAACATTGCCCGGCACCCAGCAAGTGGGGGAGAAAGAAGGCCTGTTCATTCGCGGTGGCAGTGGTGAAGAGGCCAAAGTGTTTATTGATGGCACCCTGGTCAACAACTATTTCTATTCGGCCGTGCCGAATATTTCACAACGGGGTCGCTTCTCGCCCTTTCTGTTTAAAGGAACGGTTTTCAGTTCCGGCGGCTATTCGGCCTTGTACGGCCAGGCCTTATCGGGTGCCCTGATTCTTGAAACGATCGATATGCCCGAACAAAGCCAGGCAAGCCTGGGTGTTTCTTCGGTAGGCCTCAGTGCGGGCTATCAGCAATTGAATAAAAAGAAAACCTTTAGTTGGGGCGGGTCTTATTCTTACACCAACCTCCTGCCTTATTTCGCCCTGGTAAAACAACGCGTCGATTATTTCAAAGTGCCGGCCTACCAGGATGCAGATGCCAATTTCAGGTGGAAGACCAGTAAAACAGGCATGCTTAAATTTTACGGCACTTTCCAGGCAAACCGCCTCGGTTTGCGATCGGCCGATATCGATTCTGCTGCTTTAAAAGATGCATTCGCCCTTAAGAACCACAATATATATGGTAACCTTTCCTGGCGCGAAAAACTAAACGACGACTGGCGCTTGTTCATCGGAAGCTCGTTCAGCACCAATCGCGACGATATCAATAACGAAATACAAAACCAGCAGAACCAACCACAGCACATCGCGGTACTGCCCTGGAAGGTGAAAGCTTTCAATGCACTTAGCAAAGGCAGTCTTTCTCAGGTGAAAACAGTGCTCGAAAGAAAATTTGCCGGTTTAACCAGTATCCGATTTGGCGCCGAATACCTGTATTACCACGATGATATTACGTATAACGATACCCTGCTACGCCACAATATCATCAACGATCATTTCAAAGCGGCTTTTGCGGAGGCAGATATTTATGTAACCAATAACCTGGCTGCCAAGATCGGCACCCGCCTGGAACATTCTTCTTTACTGAACAAAGCCAACTGGGTGCCCCGGGTTTCGTTGGCCTATCGCCTTGGTAAACTGGGGCAGGCATCTTTGGCCTACGGCATATTTTACCAGAAACCAGAAAAAACACAACTGATCATCGACCCGAACCTGAACTATACCCGGGCCTCGCATTTTATAGCGAATTTTCAAAAAGTAACCGCTACCCGTACGCTTCGATTGGAGGCATTCTACAAAAAATACGAAGACCTGGTAAAAACCTATCCCACGATGAACAACAACGGTTATGGTTATGCGAAAGGGGTGGAGTTGTTTTGGCGGGATAAAAAAACAGTGAAAAATGTGGACTACTGGATTTCCTATTCTTTTCTCGACACCAAGCGAGATTACCTCAACTACCCGTATGCATTAACGCCCAATTTTGCCGCAACGCATACCGCATCGCTGGTGGTGAAAAGGTTTATCACCAATTGGAAAACACAAATCAACGGCTCTTATTCTTTTGCCACCGGCCGGCCTTATTATGGTATGCGCTACGATGCCGGCAGTGCCAAATATGAAATGTTCGACCAGGGCCGCACGCCTTCTTTCAACAACCTTAGCATTAGCGTAAACTACCTGCCCACCATCGGTAAGAAAGACAGCAAAACCTTTGTGGTTTGGGTGCTGTCGGTGAACAATGTATTGAACCAAAAACAATTGTACAATTACAGCTATTCTTACAATGGTTTGATCAAACAACCGGTACAACCGCCGGCCAACCAGTTTTTCTTTATCGGTTGTTTTCTCAGTTTCGGTGTAGATCGTACCCAAGACGTCATCAACAGCAATCTTTAATTGACCATAATACCAACATCATGAAAAAGACAGTTTTATTTTTTGCATTCGGTTTGCTGGCCCTGAGCGGCTTTGCCCAATCTGCCAAATACGATGCAGCCATGCAGGCGCAAATCGCCAAACTCGCCACTGCGCATACAGATAACAGTTATCCTGCCCTGGCAAATAGTTTTGAACGCATTGGCGATGCAGAGAAAACACAGTGGTTGCCTTATTACTATGCTGCCTATGCCACCGTGATGGGCGCTTTTATGGAGAAAGACCCATCCAAAGTTGACGCCGTGGCAGATAAAGCCGAAACACTGATCAACAAAGCCGAAAGTCTTGCTGGGTCGCCAAACAGCGAATTGTATGTCGTAAAAAGCATGATCGCCACGGCTCATCTGCAAGTGGATCCGCAGAGCCGCTGGCAACAATACGGACAGGTGTCGGCAGAGAATATAGCAAAAGCCAAACAAGCCGATCCAACCAATCCCCGCCCGGTTTACCTGGAAGCACAATCCAGTTTCTTTACACCCGAAGCTTTTGGTGGTGGCAAAAAAGTAGCCAAGCCGATTTTTGAAAAAGCACTTGCTATGTTCCCCGCCTTCAAGCCCGCGGGCGCCTTGTATCCGACCTGGGGCAAAGAAGCCACTGAATATTTTTTAAGTCAGTGCCAATAACACATCACATGTTTAAAGAACTCGACCCCGTTTTACATACACCGTTAAGGCTGGCGGTCATGTCGCTGTTGATCAGCGTGAAGGAGGCTGAGTTCACTTTTCTGAAAGAAAAAACCAATGCCACGGCGGGCAACCTGAGTGTGCAATTGAATAAGTTGAAAGATGCCGGTTATATCGACGTGACCAAGCAGTTCCGCGAAAATTATCCGCAGACGCGCTGTTCGGTCACGCCGAAAGGCATTAAAGCCTTTGAAGAATATGTGAAGAACCTGCAGTCGTACCTGCAAGCAGGAAAATAGTTATTCCTTGATCAGGCGAACTTTCATCGCCTCCTTGCTGTTGACGCGAATCTCCAGCCAGTAGATGCCTTTCTCCAACTGACTGGTACCGGTGAGTCCCAACACTTGTTTGCCGGCACCCAGTTTTCCTTTTTTAGTCATGATCTCTTTGCCTGCCTCATTGGTCAGTTCAGCAATCATATAACTTTCTTCGGCCAGTTCCAGTTGAAAATGGATATCGTTTTTTTCGGGGTCGGGAAAAACCGATACGCAATCAACCGAACCATTGCGGGCTACACGAATCAACATTGGCTTCGTGTAAGAAAAACTGTTTTCGCTATTGCGCCAGCCGATGCGATAATACACATCGCGCAGTTTCATGGCTTTGGCTGGCAGGTGATCGGTATAAGTAAATTGTTTGCCTTCAACAGCCGCTTTGCCATCGAGGTCTTCAAAATGCTCGCCGTCCATGCTACGCTGCACCATATACGCGCGGGGCATTTCCATATTGGAAGCCCAGGCGATGTTTACTTTGTTTTTTACGAATACTGCGGAGATGGCTTTGATACCGGAGTTCGCGGGACCATAATTGAATGCAGCATCTTCAGGAAAGGAAAAATGTTCAAGGTTGACCGATGCCTGTTGCGCATTTGATTTGGAAGCGAACGACATCAACAGGGCGAGACACAATACGACGATTACAAACCGTTTCATAGTAAGTACTTTTTGGGATGATTACGGAATCTGGTTAACTGGCTCCGTTCAGAGGATATGAAACAGTAGGGATGGAATAAAAAAGAGAAGTATTCGTAGGTATTGTAGTGCCAAGATAAGGCGGGTGTCTGATATTTGCAATATGGTAGTCGCCGATTTATTGTGTAAACGTCGAAAAATAGTAAAAAAACATGCAGCCAGTCGTATCTCTACGTGGTTTGGAGAAGTCTTTTAATGGATTTAAGGCGGTCGACGGGCTTGGTTTCGATGTGTACCCGGGCGATATCTATGGGTTTCTCGGCCAGAACGGTGCGGGAAAATCGACCACCCTGCGCATTTTGCTTTCCCTGATCAGGCCCGATGCGGGTGCTGTATCTCTTTTTGGCATGAATCTCCTGCAACACCGTAAGGAATGCCTGCAGAAAGTGGGCGCAGTGATCGAAAAACCCGATGTATATACCTATTTGTCGGCCTACGACAACCTGGCCATTTTTGCGCGCCTGAACGGCATCCGGCCCCGCCGGCAGCAACTCATGGAACAACTCGATACTGTGGGACTGGCAGATCGCGCAGCCAGCAAAGTCAAAACATTTTCGCAGGGCATGAAACAGCGTTTAGGCATTGCCGTTGCCCTGGTGCACAACCCGGCCTTGGTAGTACTTGATGAACCCACCAATGGGCTCGATCCCCAGGGCATCGCCGATATCCGGAACCTGGTATTGCATCTCTGCCGCGAACAAGGCAAAACGGTATTGGTTTCCTCGCACCTGCTGGCTGAAATAGAACAGGTAGCCACCCGCATGATCATTATCGACAAGGGCAAAATGCTGGTGGAAGGCAAAGTGAGCGACCTGTTCGATCCCGCACAATCGCGGGTATTGATCACCGTTAGTGACCCCGTTCGGGCCCGCCAGTTCATCAGCCATCAACCCTGGCAAGCGTACCTGAAAACCGATCAGCCGGGCGACAACCAGCTGCTGTTTCGCATGCCGAAAGAACAGATACCGGTACTCAACCGCGAGCTGGTAATGGCGGGCATTGATGTGCATGCCATCGACACCACGCATTCTTTGGAAGCGTATTTTTTATCCATCACAACCGGAAAACAACATGTGGCCGATTTTACGCATTGAATTGTTCAAGATTTTCAGCCGGCCTCGTACCTATATCAGTTTCGTAGCCATCACGGTCATCGTAGCGCTGATACAACTGGCCCTGTATGTGGATGGCAAGAATTATATCCAGTTTGGTATGCAGTCGCTCACACAGGGCTTCGACATTGAGGGAAATGTATTGAACGGCTACCTGGTTTGTTTTATCATACTGCAGACCCTGCTGATACATGTGCCATTGCTGATTGCGCTGGTGGCGGGCGATGCCATTGCCGGCGAAGCCAATATGGGCACGCTGCGCATCCTGCTGACCCGACCCGTGGGCCGGGTAGAATTGCTGCTGGCAAAATTTGCTGCCAGCCTGGTCTACACTTTACTGTTATTGGTGTGGATGGCGCTGCTGGCTTTGTTTTTATCGCTGTTTATTTTTGGCAAGGGCGACTTAATGATATTGAAGTCGGAAGAAGTGGTGGTACTGGCACAGAACGATGTATTCTGGCGATATGGATGGGCGTTTTTGTTTGCGTCGCTTTCTATGGTGATGGTGGCAGCACTGGCTTTTCTCTTGTCGATTTTTGCCGACAACTCAATTGGACCCATTATTACTACCATGAGCATCGTGATACTCTTTACCATTTTGACCACGCTCGATATACCTTTTTTTCAATTGCTGCGGCCCTGGCTCTTCACCACGCATATGTTGGGCTGGAAAGCATTTTTTGACGACCCGATTCCCTGGCAAGCTGTTTCGCAGTCGGCCGCGATTTTGCTGTTGCATATTCTATTTTTCGCAATACTCGGTGCCTGGGTTTTTAAACGAAAAGATATTTTGTCCTGATATGAGAAAGTTATTGATGTTGTTTTTGATGGGTATTGGCCCGGTAGCTGCCTGGTCGCAGGATGCAGATAAGCTCTTGCAGCAGGTGAAAAACAAACTGGCGCTGGTAAAAGACTATGTGGCGGAAGGCAGTATGAAAACCGATATTCCCTTTGTGAAAATGGCCGATGCCAACGTGGTTGTGTATTTCCGCCAACCCGATCAGTTTCGGGTGCAACGCGCCAATGGCATCAGCATCCTGCCCAAGGGTGGTGTACAAGGCAGTTTGCACACGATCTTATCCAACAAATCATTTACGCCGGTTGCGGCCGGTAATACCAATATGGATGGAAAATACCTCGCGGTGATAAAATTGTTACCCGTTGATGAAAAATCAGAAATCGTATTGATCACCTTGTATGTAGACGAAAAAACGGCCCTGGTTTGGCATACCAGCAGCACCACACGTAACAACGGTACCTACGAAACCAAACTCCAATATGGAAAGTATGCGTCGATGGGCCTGCCCGACCAGGTGCAGTTTATTTTCAATACCACTGAATTCAAGTTGCCCAAGGCTATGTCGGTCGAATACGAAACCGGGAAAACCGCCAAACCGGCCACTGCCGCCAAAGACAATAAGGGCCGTATAACGATCAGCTATAAACGCTATACGGTGAATAAGGGCATTCCCAACGATATTTTCAAATAATCAGTCGAGGTCAATTCTTTCGTCAACCGCGTTGGCCAGCATCCGGTTGCTGACTTTCTTCATGGGATTGCGACGGTTGTCGGCAAACTCTTCGCGTTGGCGAATGATGTCCACGCAGGTGAAAATGGCACCGAGCAGGGAGGTTTCATCTGCGCGGTTTTTGCCGGCGATATCGAAGGCCGTTCCATGATCGGGAGAGGTTCTGATCACCGGCAATCCGGCCGTAAAATTAGCGCTATTGCCCTGGGCAAGCGATTTGAACGGAATCAGTCCCTGGTCGTGGTACATGGCCAATACGGCATCAAAACGTTCGTGGTAACCACGGGCGAAAAAGGCATCGGCCGGGAAAGGACCCTGTACAATGCTATTGCCCTGTTGTTTGAATTCTTTGATGGCTGGTTTGATAAAATCCTGTTCTTCGGTGCCAATCAGGCCCTCATCGCCCGCATGCGGGTTGAGTCCCAGTACGGCAATTTTAGGTTTATCGATGCCGAAATCTTTGCGCAGACTGTCTTCTACCAATCGCAGCTTGGCCAGGATGTTTTGTTTTGTCACAAAAGGCGCGATGGCTGACACCGGAATATGTTCGGTCAACAGGGCCACGCGCATGTTTTCAGCCACCATAAACATCAGCACTTCCCGCGCGCCGAATACGGCCTGGAAAAAAGGCGTATGGCCGGTATAGGGAAAGGCATCGCCCTGGGTATTTTTTTTATGGATGGGCGCTGTTACGAGCCCGTGGATATGTTTGTCTTTCAAAGCTTCGGTGGCAATGGTCAGCGACAACAAACCATATTTGCCGCCGGTATCGGTGAGTTGTCCCGGCTGGATCTGTACGTCGTCTTCCCAGCAGTTGAACACATTTACCTGGCGGTAGTTAACGCGGGAAAAATCTTTTATCTGTTGGTAATTGATATTGAGGTCGGGCATTGTTTTGCGGTAGAAATTGATCGCTTTGTTCGATGCAAAAACAATGGGCGAGCAGATCTCCAGCAATTTGGTATTGGCCAGTGTTTTCAAAATAATTTCCAGGCCGATGCCATTGAGGTCGCCGCAACTGATGCCGATGATCGGTTTATTCGTATCTGTAGCTTGGTTCATGATACAGTTTGGTGTGAGGGGGTAAATTTACGCGTAATTTCGCAGCCATGTATACGCTGAAAAAATCATTGGGCCAGCATTTTCTGCGCGATGAGCGGTATTGCGACCAGATTGTGCAGGCGCTGACCGCACATCCATTTCAGCGATTGCTGGAAGTGGGCCCCGGTGGCGGTGCCCTAACCAAGCACCTGCTGGCCCTGCCGGAGATCGATTTCAAAGCGGTGGAGCTGGACGAAGAGAAGATCGGTTACCTTGAGAAAATCTATCCCGCGATGAGCGGAAAACTGATTCACCACAGTTTTTTAGACATGGAAAAACCCTTTCCAGCACCATTTACTGTGGTGGGCAATTTCCCCTATAATATTTCAACACAGATACTTTTTAAAGTACTCGATTGGGGCGATCAGGTGGAGGCCGTGGTAGGCATGTTTCAAAAGGAAGTGGCAGAAAGAGTGGCGGCCGGCCCGGGAAGCAAAACCTATGGGGTGATCAGCGTGCTGGTGCAAGCCTTTTATGCGGTGGACTATTTATTTGATGTGCCCCCCGAAGCGTTCCAGCCACCACCAAAAGTAATGAGTGGGGTGATCAGGTTGTTGCCGGTAAAGCCGCCCACTATGCGAAGCCATGCAGCGTTTAGGTTGCTGGTGAAAACAGCGTTTAACCAACGCCGTAAGACACTGCGAAATGCGGTGCGGGGATTGTTCAAGCCCGAAATATTGGCCGATCCGTTGTTTGATCAACGGGCCGAACGCTTATCGGTAGCTGATTTTGCCGCGCTAACTTTTAAAATGAATGGATGAAACCAATAGCATTGATCACCGCCAAAGTGCATCCCTGGCTGATAGAAAAACTGGAGAGCAGGGGCTGGGAAGTGGCGTACCAGCCCGAGATCAGTTACGATGATATGTTGCATGTGTTGCCAGAGGTATCGGGACTGATCATCACCACTCGCTTGCCGGTCAATAAACGCGCCATCGACCAGGCGGCCAAACTAAAATGGATCGGCCGGCTGGGCAGTGGGATGGAGTTGGTAGATGTTGCGTATGCCGAAAGCAAGGGGATAATTTGTGTGAGCAGTCCCGAGGGCAATCGCAATGCCGTTGCCGAACATGAATTGGGTTTGTTGTTATCACTGCTGAATAAAATCAATTCTGCCGCCGCCGAAGTGCGCGCGGGGCAGTGGATTCGCGAAGCCAACCGGGCAACGGAACTAACCGGCAAAACCGTGGGTATCATTGGTTATGGCAACACGGGTAGCGCCTTCGCCCGTTTGCTGGCGCCCTTTGACGTAACGGTGCTGGCGTACGACAAATATCTTTTCGGGTTTGCAAATGGTTATGTGCGCGAAGCGGCGCCTGAGCAATTGTTCCGCTATGCCGATGTGATCAGTTTGCATGTGCCGCTGACCGAGGAAACCCGCCACCTGGCAAACGATTCGTTTTTTGCGCAGATGGGGCGCCAACCGGTATTCCTGAATACGAGTCGCGGGAAAGTGCACGACACGTCGGCCGTGATCCGGGCATTGGAAACCGGTAAGATCAGGGCAGCCGGACTGGATGTGTTGGAGAATGAAAAACTGGACAGCTATACGGCTGCGGAGAGAGAACAATTGAACTGGTTGACTGCACAGCACAATGTGATTGTGACGCCTCATATAGCCGGCTATAGCCACGAGGCCTACCTGAAAATGGCCGAGGTGGTGATGGAGAAACTGGGACTGAAGTAAAAATGAGCTTTGGTTTAAAGCTTTGTTAATTAAGCATCTACGAATCAAAAACACGCGAAAGGCCTGTTTTTATTCTGTTTGACATTCAAGCCTTTTCCCCTATCTTTGGTAACATTAATAAGTGCAACGCTTTCGCGCAAGCTGAAGGCGTTGTTCTTTTTTTTTACTTTTTAACCAAGGAGGTTAACATGAGCGACGTAATGTATGTAACCAAAGAAACCCTTGAACAAATGAAGGCCGAACTTCATCACATGAAGGCGGTGGAGCGACCTGCAGCGTCAAGGGCAATTGCTGAAGCCCGCGAAAAGGGTGATTTGAGAGAGAACGCCGAATACGATGCGGCCAAAGAGTCGCAGGGTATACTGGAAGCCAAGATCAAGAAAATGGAATCAGACCTGGCCAATGCCAGGATATTGGGTACCGATGACATCGATACCAGCAAAGTGTCGATCCTCACCAAGGTGACGGTGACCAATGTGACTACTAAAAAATCAATGACCTACCAGATCGTTTCTGAAAAAGAAGCCGACTTGAAATCGGGTAAAATATCGGTGACCTCGCCCATTGGCCAGGGACTATTGGGCAAGGAAGTGGGCCAGGTAGCAGAAGTAAAAGCACCCGCCGGCATGCTGAAATTCAAAATTGACAATATCAGTGCATAAGCAAGAGTTTAAGGTTTAAGGTTTAAAGTTTAAGGTTGCTGCCGCGGGTGAAACCACCTTAAACTTTGGACATTAAACCTTAAACATTTCCAGTCAAATGACAATTTTTACGCGTATCATAAATGGCGACATTCCGTCGTATAAGATTGCAGAGAACGATAAGTTTTATGCATTCCTGGATATTTTTCCGATGGTGCTGGGGCATGTATTGGTAGTGCCGAAAATTGAGGTGGACAAATTTTTTGATGTACCCGATACCTTTCTGGCCGAGATATTGGTTTTTGCCAAACCAATCAGCCAGGCGATTGAAAAAGCTTTTCCCTGTGCGCGCGTGGGTTGTGAAGTGATTGGCCTGGAAGTGCCGCATGCCCATTTGCACCTGGTGCCGATACAGGATACCGACGACCTCAACTTCACCCGACCCAAATTGTCGCTATCGCCCGAAGAATTGAAAGCGGTGCAGGCAAAAATTCTACAGCACCTGCGGTTTTAATATTGGAGATCCTTCCTGGTTGGGGTTTAGTTGCAGCGATTTTATTGGCGAATGCGATCGGCATTCATTCTTACAAAATCTTCCCACGACGAAGCAGCTTTTCCCGCTGGAATTTTAATGGGGCTGCGGGTATGGTAATAGTGACAGATGGCCACGGCCAGCGCATCAGAAGCATCGAGGTATTCGGGCACTTCCTGGATAGGGACAATGCGCTGTAACATTTGCCAGACCTGGATTTTGTCGGCATTGCCGTTGCCAGTGATCGATTGTTTGATTTTCTTCGGCGAGTATTCGCATACTTCGAGACCCGCCTGGATGGCAGCAGCAATGGCAACGCCCTGGGCCCTGCCAAGCTTTAGCATACTCTGCACGTTTTTACCAAAAAAAGGCGCTTCAATCGCGAAGGTATCAGGCCTGTATTCACGTATGATTTCTGTTACTGTGCGGTGGATCAATTCCAGCCGGCTGTGCTGGTCTTTTTTGGGATTGAGCTTCAGCACATTCATGTGCAATAGGGAAAGCGATTGTCCGTTTACCAGTAATACCCCATAACCCATTACGATGGTGCCGGGGTCAATGCCCAGAATTATTTTGGAAGCGTGTAACGACAAGACCTTATTTTTAACCGGGATGTTCAGCAACAAAAGTATTAAAATCTTTCTCAACTACTGGCTCGGCCCGGTGCTGTTCATCTGGTTAACGGTGGCCCTTTGGCAGCAGATCAAACAACAGGAAGACCTGCCACAGGCCTGGCTACACATCCGCGCGGTATTGTTCTCCTCACAAGTTTGGCAATTAGTACTGGTGGCCTGTTTGATGGTAGTGAACTGGAGCATCGAGGCACGAAAATGGCAATTGCTGATGCAACCGGTGCAGGCCTTATCGTTTATGCAGTGCCTGAAGGCGGTGTTGGCCGGCGTTGCTTTTGCGGTGAACACACCCAATCGAATCGGTGAATATGGGGGTCGAATGCTTTATTTGCCCGAAGGCAAACGGCTGGATTCGATTCCGTTGACGGTACTGGGCAGTTTTTCGCAATTGCTGGTCACCTTAAGCGCGGGTACCATCGGGTTGTGGTTATTGTATGCCGGACGGCTGGGATTTAATTTGCCCGCAACCTGGCATGCAAATGATTTGTGGCTCGGCGTTTTATGTTGGTTGATGACAACCATATCGGCGGTTTCGTTGTTGGTATACCTGCGTATCAGTTGGGTACTGCACCTGATACCGAAATTACCTTCGTGGGCGGCCACCGATGTGCCGGTTAGAATTTTGTTAAGAGTCGTTGGTTGGTCGGTGTTACGGTATGTAGTTTTTTTGTTTCAGTATATCTTACTGCTACAATTGTTTGGTGTAACGGAGAATTGGTTTGCAGCGATCTGGTTGGTGAGTTTGCAATTCCTGGTATTGGCGATTGTGCCCACCATTGCGCTGGCCGACCTCGGTATCAGGGGAAAGCTGGCACTTGAATTGTTTGGTTGGATTGGATCAAATTCATTGGGCATAGTAACCACCAGCACCGTGGTCTGGTTTATTAACCTGGTATTGCCGGCGCTGGCAGGTGCGATACTTATCTTTCGAATAAGGATATTTGCCAGGTCAACTTAGAAAACCCTTGTGATGAAAAAAAGGTTGCTCGTATTTCTTGTATTGCTGCTGTTGGTTGTTCGCCTGGATGCCGGCGATGAATTTTGCGGTATCCGCAACACGGCTTTTAAGCAATCAGAATCCATCAACTTTAAAGTGTTTTATACCCTGGCCGGCATGTATATCGGTGCCGGTGAGGCCAACTTTACCGCTACGCTCGAAAAGCTGAATGATGTGCCCGTTTATCACCTGGTGGGCGATGGTAAGACCTACAGTTTCTACGATAGTTTTTTCAAAGTGCGCGACCGGTACGAATCTTATATTGATACCGCTTCGTTGCAGCCCTATAAATTCATTCGCAATATTTATGAAGGCGGGTATAAAAAATACCAAACAGTGGCTTTTGACCATATAGGTAACCGGGCTGTAACGAACGAAGGCATTTTTCCCGTTCCGAATTGTGTGCAAGACGTGATCAGCGCCATCTATTATGCGCGCAATATTGATTTCAGCAAATACAAGGTGAACGACAAGATACCGTTTGCCATGTTCCTCGACAACGAAACCTATAATCTCTACATCCGCTACCTGGGCAAGGAAACCATCAAAACCAAGTACGGTAAGTTTAAAGCCATCAAGTTCAAACCCCTGCTGGTGAAAGGAACCATTTTTGAAGGTGGTGAAAAAATGGAAGTGTGGGTAAGCGATGATGGCAACAAAATTCCACTTCGCATTGAAAGCCCCATCAGCGTAGGTAGTGTGAAAGTAGATATGATGGATTACAAAAACCTGCGGTACCCGCTCAGCTCGCTGATAAGTGTTCGATAGTACCGGTTTCTCCGGCGCGTATTCCTTTTTCTGTTTTGATGAGCCGGCTGCATTCGTGCAGCGGATCGTGCTCGTAAAAGAGGATGTACTTGTTTTCTGCGGCTTCTGTAAGAAACGACTCCTTTTCCTGCAAGGTTTCCAGCGGAAACATATCATAGGCCATCACATAAGGCAATGGAATATGGTTTACTGATGGCAGGAGGTCGGCCATATACACAATGGTATGGCCACGGTATTCAAACTGCGGCAACATCATCGCTTGTGTATGGCCGTTGGCAAACCGAACCTGTATATTATGGGTAAACGAAGCTGTTGCCAGTGGCACCAATTGATCGAGGTAGGGTGTTTCGTGTGGTACAGGAATAAACTGCAGTTTGCCGCTGTCGGCTATGGGCTGAATATTCTCCCGTAGAAAAGAGGCTTTTTCGCGGTTATTGGGGTGGGTGGCCCAATGCCAATGCGCTTCATTTGACCAATAAATGGCATTGGGAAAGGCCGGCACCAGTTTATCGCCTTCTCTTTTGATGGCTCCGCCTACATGGTCAAAGTGCAGATGCGTGAGCAATACATCGGTGATATCATGGCGGGTAAAACCATGTTTTGCCAGTGAGCTGTCGAGCGTGTCGGTTCCATGCAAGTGGTAATGACTGAAGAAACGTTCGTCTTGTTTGTCGCCGATGCCCGTATCGACCAGGATGCGGCGATCGTTGTCGACAATCAACAAACAACGCAGGGCCCAGGTACAAAGATTATTGTCATCGGCCGGATGTAAGCGGCTCCAAATGCTTTTGGGCACCACCCCAAACATGGCGCCGCCGTCGAGCTTGAAAAAGCCGGTATCGATACTATATACCTGCATGTTGTTTGGGATATACTTTATTGGTGTAAAAAAGAGCGATGAGTCCGCCGAGGAAGAAAACCCCCAAGGCTACAATCGAATTGCGCATACTCCCGGTCAGGTCTTCGAGATAACCAAATGTAAAAATGCCAATCACGATGGCGATCTTTTCCGTTACATCGAAAAAGCTGAAGAAAGAAGTGGTGTCATTGGTGACCGGCAACAGTTTTGAATAGGTGCTGCGGCTCATGCTTTGGATGCCGCCCATGACCAGGCCGACAGCGGCAGCCAGTATATAGAATTCGGTGGCGGTTTTTACAAAGTAACCAGCAATACAAATGGCAATCCAACAAACGACAGAGATCATCAGCACGGCCATGTTGCCAATGCGTTTTGACAAGCGGCTTAATGCCACGGCACCGATGACAGCTACCAGTTGAATGAGGATGATGGTGGTCAGTAGTTTGGGCTCATCGTCGGGATGCGGAAATATTTCTTTCTTGGCGAAACCCGCGGCCACCAGCATCACGGTTTGTACGCCCATGCTGTACAGGAAAAAAGAAAGCAGGAACCTGCGCAGCGCGGGCAGTGCCCTTACTTGATGCCATACCAGTTTCAGCTCTTTGAATCCATTGGTGAGTACATTGGTGCGGGCTTTTCGTTCTGATATCGGTGGCAGCGGTAATACACGTAAGGTCATTTGCGCGAAACCAAACCACCATAGGCCCACGAGTAAAAAAGAGAACCGCGCACCAGCGGTTTTATCGGTGGGATCCAGCCCGAAAAAAGCCAGCAGTTCGGGTTTAAGGATCAATACAAAACAGATGATTTGCAGCAATACACTGCCGATATAACCGAGTGAAAAGCCTTTTGCTGAAACGCGGTCCTGGTCTTCAGGGGCGGCGATTTCAGGCAGGTAGGAATTGTAAAATACGAGGCTCGCCCAATAACCCAGTGCGGCAATACCGAACAAGATCATACCGTACTCTGTCATCCCCGGTTTAAAAAAGAAAAGTGCGGCACTGGCAGCCGATCCCATGATACAAAAGCCGCGCAGCCATACTTTTTTGTTGCGCCGGTAATCGGCAATCGAACTTAGTATCGGCGAACTGATGGCCACCAATAGAAACACAACGGCCAACACATAATCCATCAGCGAAGTATTGATATAACTGCGGCCAAAGAAAGAAGTGTAATGCGCGCCTTTTTCATTGCCGGCACTGGTGATGCCAACAAAATAAGCGGGAAAAATGGTGGAAGTGATAACCAGGTTGTAGGCACTGTTTGCCCAGTCGTACATGGCCCAGCCGTTAATGACTCTTTTGGAAGCAGTTGGCATAATTGCTTATTGGATGACTTTCATCCAAAGCAATATAAGAAGAATTAGTCCCGCCGCAATCCGGTAATACCCGAACCATTTAAAGCCATGTTTTTGCAGGAAGCCGATAAAAAATTTAATCGCCAGCCAGGCCACCACAAAAGCCACCACATTGCCAACGATGAAAGCCACCAGGTTGTCTTTTTGCATCAACAATTCATAGCCTTTCTGTACGCCGCCATTTGCGGCAGGCCATTTTTTCAGCAAGAGGCTATAACCGGTAGCGGCAGCCATTGTGGGTACGGCCAGGAAAAATGAGAACTCGGCGGCCAGGTTGCGGGTTAGTTTCTGCTGCATGCCACCAATGATGGAAGAGGCACTGCGACTAACACCCGGAATCATCGCAAGACATTGCCAGCAGCCAATGATAAATGCTTTGCCAAATGAAATGTCTTTTTCTTCGGTTATGGTTGGCCGTTGGAAAGCCTTATCGATCCAGATGAGTATAAAACCGCCGAGCAAAAGGGTGATGGCTACGGTCAGCGGACTCTCCAGCAATGCATCAATCTTATCGGAAAAAAGAAAACCAAGTAGCAGTGCGGGAATAACGGCGATAAAAAGTTTGAGGTAGAAATTGATGTGTTTGAAATCGACGAATTTTTTCCAGTAGAGCACCACTACGGCAGCGATGGCGCCGAGTTGGACGGCCACTTCAAAGAGTTTGGTAAATGATTCGTGGTGAATGCCCAGCAGGGAACTCGCAATGATCATGTGGCCGGTGGAGGAGATGGGTAGAAATTCGGTAAGACCTTCTACAATGGCCACGACCACGGCTTCAAAAACGGTCATTTTCAGGCTTTCGGTTTCTTGAAAATGGCGTAGATCTCCAGGCCCAGTCCCAATAAGATCAGGATGGGGGCGATGGTGATGCGGGTGGTGCTGTACACTTCTTTTTGGTCAAAAACCGTGGGGTCGGTGCTTTTGCCGCCTGCCATTAAAAACATACCCAGGGCGATGATCGCCAGGCCGATGAGCATGTACAGGTAATTCTCCTTGCCGAAAAGACTTTCGGAAGTATGGGCGATGGATTTTGTTTCTTTTTTGGACACAGCGGAAAATTATAAGTCAAAAAAATCGAAAGTCAAAAATAGGGGCTGCGGCCGGGGCCGCCAAATTTAAGGGCTCGCGGTACTTAATAGAGGTCGTCGAGTTTCATTTTCAGGTACTTGATCACAGCACGGTGGGTGCTGAAAAGAGAGATCAGGATACCGAGAATAATGATACCGATGGCCAATAGGGAGAGCCAGGTCATATCGCGCATGGCCTTGATTTCGGGCAGTTGCTGTTCAGCAAACACCACCAGGGCAAAAATGCCTGCCAGGGCAATCAGTCCGGCAATCAGGCCATTGATCACGGCGCGTGTATCCATGGGCCGCGAAATAAAGCCACGGGTTGCGCCAACCATTTGCATGGTTTTGATCAGAAAACGGTTGCTGAACATGGCCAGTTTAATGGTATTGTCGATCAGCACAATCACTACCACACATAGTATAATAGCGATGGCCAGCAGGATGAAACTGATTTTGCGAACGTTTTCGTTCAGGCTGTTCACCAGCGATTTCGGATATTGAACATCGTTCACGCCAATATTTTGTTCGAGGTCGGCGGCGATGGTAGCCAGCGAATCGGCATGCACATATTGGTTATTGAGTTTGAAGTCGATGCTGGCGGGCAGGGGATTGGCTTCGATGATGTTTTTCCAGTCATCGTTGCCGTCGGCGATGAATTTTTTACGCGCGGCTTCTTTGGTCACAAACTCATACTCCTTCACATAAGGTTTATTGGCAATATACTGGACGAGGGCGGCGCTGTCTTTCCCATTGAGGTTTTCGCGGAGGTAGACCCGTACTTCCACATTTTCTTTAAAATATTGACCCAGTTTATTGGCGTTGATCACGATCCAGCCGAGCAGGCCCAGGATAAAAAGCACCAGGGAGACCCCGAGAATCGACATAAAATAAGATGGCTGCGAACGCTTGGAAGAGGATTTTCCAACTTGGGACATGCTGTTTTATTTCAGTGGGTTAGTACTGTGGGACGCCGACAAAAATAGCCGTTTTACGCTTCAAATTGTATTTTTGCGCCCGTTAAACGAACCTGACCTGCCTGTTTATTGCGGGTTTCAGCCCCTTAAATCTCTTTTTAAGTTGGTTTTCACAAATCAGGCAGGTGTATTGAAAGGCAAAGCATGGAATATAATTTCAGAAAGATAGAGAAAGAATGGCAGCGGGTATGGAAAGAAACCGGTGCGTATAAAGTAAGCAACGATTCTGCAAAACCGAAAGCCTATGTGTTGGATATGTTCCCTTATCCGAGTGGGGCCGGATTGCATGTAGGCCATCCGCTGGGATATATAGCCAGTGATATTTACAGTCGATTCAAAAGATTGAAAGGCTTCAATGTGCTGCATCCGATGGGTTATGATGCGTTCGGTTTGCCTGCTGAGCAATATGCGATTGAGAATGGCGTGCACCCTGCGGTGAGCACGGAAAAGAATATTGAGAATTTCCGGAAGCAACTCGACAATATCGGTTTCTGTTTCGACTGGAGCCGCGAAGTGCGTACTTCTGATCCTGCTTATTATAAATGGACGCAATGGATTTTCCTGCAATTGTTTTCTTCCTTTTTTAACCGTACGAACGGTAAGGCAGAGCCGATTTCAGGGCTGGTAGCGATTTTTGAAAAGGAAGGAAATATTGGGCATGTTTCTCCCGCCAACCCATCGTTGGTTTTTGATGCGGCTACCTGGAAAAGCTATTCACACAAACAGCAGCAGGATATCTTAATGGATTACCGCCTGGCCTATTGTGGCGAAGGCGAAGTGAACTGGTGTGAGGCCTTAGGTACGGTGTTGGCTAATGATGAAGTGGTGAACGGCGTGAGCGAACGAGGTGGGTATCCCGTGGTGAAGAAAAAATTGCGGCAATGGTATTTGCGGATCACTGAATATGCCGACCGCCTGCTGGAAGGCCTGGAACGCATTGATTTCAGTGAGGCGATGAAGGAAATGCAGACGAACTGGATTGGCCGGAGTTATGGCTCAGAGATTGATTTTAACGTGAAGAGTGAAAAGGCGACCGTTGATAAACTAAGGGTGTACACCACCCGGCCCGATACCATTTTTGGGGTTGATTTTATGGTGGTGGCGCCTGAGCTCGACTGGGTACCTGAACTCGCTTCGGCTGAACAGTTGCAGTCAGTACAAGACTATCTTGACTATGTGAAAAGCCGGAGTGAGCGCGAGCGCATGGCCGAGAAAAAGATCAGTGGGGTGTTTACAGGTGCGTATGCCATCAATCCATTTGATGGCAGGGAAATACCCATTTGGATATCGGAATATGTGTTGGCAGGATATGGTACCGGCGCGATTATGGCGGTGCCCTGCGGCGATGAACGCGATTTCAAATTCGCCCAACATTTTGGCATTCCCATCACGAATATCATTGGCAGTCATTTTGATGGCGAAGAAGCCAACCCCACCAAAGAGGCTGTGCTGGAGAACAGCGGCTTTCTAACGGGGATGACTATGCGCGATGCCATTGGTGCCGCGATCGACAAGTTGGAAGTGATGGGCATTGGCAAGCGCAAAGTGAATTACCGCATGCGCGATGCAGCGTTTAGCCGTCAGCGTTACTGGGGTGAACCCTTCCCGATTCAATGGAAGGCCGGCGAGGCGGTGCCCTTGCCGGTGGCTGATCTGCCATTGGCGCTTCCGCATGTAGATAGTTATAAACCCGGGCCCGAAGGGGAAGGGCCGTTGGCCAATATCCCGGCCTGGGTGGCCAAAGAACTGGAAACGAATACCATGCCCGGGTATGCAGGGTCGTCCTGGTATTTTTTACGGTATATGGATCCGCACAACAACCATGAACTCTGTAGCCGTAAGGCCAGTGATTATTGGGGGCAGGTCGATTTATACATTGGTGGTACCGAGCATGCCGTCGGACATTTGTTGTATAGCAGAATGTGGACCAAGGCCCTGTATGATTTGGGCTATATCGGCCATGATGAGCCGTATAAGAAATTGGTGAACCAGGGCATGATCCAGGGAAGCAGCCGATTTGTGTTCAGGGTGAATGGCACGAATACATTTGTTTCGAAAGGATTGTTGAGCGCAGATGGTACTTATCAGGGCAAAACGATCGACAAGCTCCATGTGGATGTAAATATTGTTGATGGCTATGAGCTCGATACGCAAGCTTTTACAAAATGGCGGCCATCATTTGCTGACGCGGAATTTATACTGGAAGACGGAAAATACATTTGTGACAGTGAAGTGGAGAAGATGTCGAAGGGTAAATACAATACCGTTAACCCCGACGACCTGGTAGATAAATATGGGGCCGATACGTTTCGGATGTATGAAATGTTTTTGGGGCCGGTAGAGATGAGCAAACCCTGGGACACCAAGGGCATTGAAGGGGTGCATCGATTCTTGAAGAAGTTCTGGCGATTGTTTATGGACGAGGAGAAAGGATTGTTGGTGGTGGACGAGCCGGCCACCGCCGAAGAATTGAAAATATTGCATCGCACCATCCGCAAAATTGAAGAAGATACCGAACGATTCTCTTTTAATACGGCCGTGAGCAGTTTCATGATTTGTGTAAACGAACTGACAGAGTTGAAGAGCCGGAAGAAATCGATCTTGTCTGATTTGCTGGTATTGATCACCCCGTATGCGCCCCATATTGCCGAAGAATTGTGGCACCAAATTGGCAATGCCGGTTCGGTACTGGACGCGGCATTCCCGGTATTTGACGAAAAGTATGTACGGGAATCAGCGAAGGCCTATCCGGTAGCGATCAATGGTAAAACCAGGGCCGAGATCACTATTTCATTGGAAGCGAACCAGCAGGAAGTAGAACAGATTGTACTGGCTGATACGTCGATCGCCAAATGGCTGGAAGGCAAGCCCCCTAAAAAAGTCATCTATGTGAAGAACAAGATGATCAATGTGGTGATTTGATGAGCCTGATCAGGGCGCTGCTTTGTTCGTTGGCAAAGAGTCGTGCTTCGTACCGTTTGTCGCCCACCATCGCCACCATAAACGACGTATTGGGCGGAATGCTGCCAAGGTTTTCTGCGACCATCACCAGTTCATTGTCCGCCGCCAGCTCATTGGCCGGTAATTTAATGATATACGCCTGTTCGGTGAGCCGGATATGTTCAAAGATCATTTTCCCATTCAGGAATAGTGCGATGGAATCGCCATCCACCTGGGCATTGTCGTAGAAGCGAAGTTCGATGGTTTCGGCAGTGATGGGTATGACTGTTTGCAATACATTTTTCCGGGCAGAAAATTTTTGTTCCGTAATGCCGGTTGGATTTGGTGCCTTGGTCGGCAAAGGAATATTGATGTCGGTTGCTGCGATTGGGGCGGGTTGACTGCTGGCCACCGGGCTGGCGGTAAGTGGCCGGGGTTCGTCGGGCATTTTTGCGGCGATGCCAAAGCGGGCGATGATATCGATCAGTTCAGGATCGTTGGCACCTACAAAATAATTGTCAATAATATAGTCCCATTCGTCGGGAAACTGCGAGCTGGTTTGTTTTACGAGATGGACGCTGGCAGGGGTAGCCCGGTTATTGTCGCGTGGGGTACTATTACCATCCAAGAACATCTCTTCGCCCCCGGGGCAACTGAAATCAGCCACCATGAGTTGGGCGGCGGGGTCGGCACCAATTTGCAAGGTGTAACGGGGCTTTTGTTCGTCGATCAGGATTTCGTCCCACCAAATCACTTCATTGGTTTCGGGGTCGAAATGGCCTTTGACGCTGTATCGGCGATAACTGTTTTTGCCAGTATAGTAATAGGCAACGCCCAGGATTTCATCTCCCTTTTTGACGAGTTTCAGTTCAGTTGGTTGGCGATTGATTTTGCCACGCCAAACGCCGGTAATGGTTTGGGCGGAGCTGCAAAGAAAAAAAGACGAAAAAAGAAAAAGGAGGAAGCTGGGTTTAAACATAGCGACAGAATTCTCGCCAAACTAACGTGTTGAACCGAAAACTAGTACAAACAAATCCCTAAAATGGGCGGAAAACGGTGCATCATTCGTTATCCGGTGGTTAAACATGGTTCTGCTTTAATTAAAAAGAACGCCGCACTGGCTGGCAACAATGGTGGTAAAATTTACAGGTAGAAAAAATTTGTTGCGCGAACAGAGGCATTTATTACCAGTATAAATATTAAAAATACCCTAAAATTGCAACCATGAATGGCCTTATTTTCTGCTGATTCGGGTCGGTTTTGCCTGCTGCGGGGTTAAAATAATTGTGGTTTGCGATAAAAAATAACGATTTGTTAAAAGGAAACCCCTATTTTTGCCTATATGTATTTTGTACACACATGAAATTTATTTCATCTGGCAGCATAATTTAACTTTTTGTTGCCTAGTGTTCAAATATACACAACCTGTAAACTGATTGCTGCAATAAGAAGGATGCCGGTTGGAACACAGAATAGTAAAGACTTTTTATAAACCGTCACGAGAAACAAAAATCAAAACACTAACATTATGATTGCTGCATTGCCACGTTGGGTAAGACGCATGCCCGCGCTCTTGCTTCTGCTCTTGCTCTGCTCGGTTGTACAAGCCCAGGACAGGGTGATAACCGGAAAAATCACAGATTCAAAAGATGGATCCCCGCTGGTGGGGGCGACTGTAACAGTCAAAGGAACCACGCAAGGGGTTTCAACCGGTGCCGATGGTACATTTAGAATTAATGTACCTGCTTCGGCCAAGACCCTCGTTATTTCTTCGGTTGGATTTGGATCGATGGAACAAAGCATCGGTTCAGGTAATGTAGTTGATGTAGCATTGACTGCATCCAATGCGAACCTCAACGAAGTGGTAGTAGTAGGTTATGGTACCGTTCGTAAAAAAGACTTGACGGGTTCTGTGGCTACGGTGAAAGAAAAAGATTTCAACCAGGGTGTAATGAGTGCGCCGGATCAGTTGATCCAGGGTAAGATTGCTGGTGTTCAAATCCTGAACAACAGTGGTCAGCCTGGTGGTCAAACAACCGTTCGTATTCGGGGTACCGCTTCCATTCGTGCAGGTGGTTCACCGCTGTATGTCGTTGACGGGGTTCAGTTGCCAAGCGGATCTGCTCGTCCAGGCCTGAGTTCTACCGGTGTGGGAACAACACCGGATGCCAACCCCCTGAACTTTATTAATCCGCAGGACATCGCCAGCATGGATGTGTTGAAAGATGCGTCTGCAACTGCCATCTACGGTTCTCGTGGTGCCAATGGTGTGGTGATGATCACCACCAAGCGTGGCCAAACTGGTCAGCCTAAATTAGATATTGCGACCAATTTTGGTGTGAGCAGCATACTGAAGAAACTAAAAGTATTGTCTGCTGATGAATATCGTGACGCCCTGGGCAAATATGGTGTTACTGGTTCAGACTGGGGTTCCAGTGTGGATGCCATGGATGCTATTACGCGCAAGGCATTTTTTCAAAACTACACCGTTGGTGTTAGCGGCGGCTCCGAAAATGCAAGATTGCGTGCCTCCTTTGGTTATTTTGACCAAAAGGGTATTGTGATCAAATCTGGCATGAAGAAATATACCGCCAACCTGAATGGTAGCTTCAAATTTTTGGAAAGCAAAAGGCTGGGCATGGATATCAATATCCTGACCTCTCATGTTGCTGAAGATATTGCCCCCATCTCAACTGATGCTGGTTTTGAAGGAAGCTTGATAGGTATGGCGCTGCAATGGAACCCAACAAGGGCACTTAGAAATGCAGATGGTTCTTATAATATTGCAACTGCGAATGGATTCCCGAATACTGTTTATAATCCGCTGGCTTATTCTGCGGCTTATAATGACAAATCAAAAACAACCAATATCATTGCCAGTGTAACGCCGTATTTCAAGATCACCAAAGATCTCGAATATAGAATGTTGCTTAGTATGAATTATGGCTTAGGTGGTCGCTCTTCTTACTTTTCAAACTGGATGAATATTTCTGCCATCCAATCAGTAGGCGGTATTGCACAAGCACTAAATTCGGAGCAATTCACTCGTCAGATTTCTCATACCCTTAACTACAATAAGCAAATTAACAAAGGCTTCAACCTTACCGCTACATTAGGTTATGAATATTTGAGAATTGACAACCAGGGTCGTTCTTTGAGTGCACAGGGCTTCCCGTCAAACTCACTTCCTTATGTTGACTATTTTGGTGGATCTTCAACTACCAACCGTGGTGTAGGTTCCTGGCACGATCCCAGTGCTGAACTGCAATCGGTTTTCGGTCGGGCAATCATGAACTTTAAAGATAAATACCTTGCTACGCTTACCATGCGTGCAGATGGTTCCAACAAGTTCGGTTCAAATAATAAATACGGTTATTTCCCGTCAGTTGCCTTGGCCTGGAACGTTTCTCAGGAAGATTTTCTTCAGAACTCTACTTTCATCAACAACTTGAAACTTAGGTTGAGTTGGGGTAAAACTGGTAACCAGGATTTCCCATCAGGCGCTGCACAAACTCGTTATGTGTACACCGGTTCCGGTGTAGCTGCACAAACGCAGTTTGCTAACCCTGACTTGAAGTGGGAAAGCTCAAACACCAGCAACATTGGTATGGACTTCTCATTGATGAAGAGCCGGCTCTGGGGTTCAATTGATTACTTCGTAAAGAAAACGCATGATCTGCTGTTGATTGGTCGCCCGAAAGACCCAGCTCCGAGTGGCACATTCTGGATCAACAACCCCGGCGTTGTAACCAACTCAGGTTTGGAGGTAACGTTGAATGCATCGATCATCGACAAAGACAAAATCGGGTGGACTGTTGGCGTATTTGCCTCCTTCCTGCAGAACAAACTTACAGGATATGAAGGTGCTGATATCTTCACTGGTGCTATTAGCGGACAAGGTTTGAGTGGCGCATTTGCACAAAAGATAGCTAATGGTCAGCCCCTGAATTCTTTCTGGATGGCACGTTACAAAGGCTTGGACAAAGATGGTAATGCGGAGTTTGAAGGTGGCGATCCCAACGTAACGACAAACCGTCATTTTGTTGGAAGTCCCAACCCCAAGACCCTGCTGGGCATAAGCACTACCTTGACTGTTAGTCGTTTCAGTCTTACTGCAAACATGAACGGCGCCTTTGGTCAAATGGTTTACAACAACACTACCCAAGCTGCCCTTGCTATTGGTAATATCATCGGTAACAAAAACATAGCGAAATCGGTATACAACCCCAATCAGTTGGAGAACAAAGCTGCCAGCCAGCCGGTATCAACTCGCTACTTAGAAAAAGGCGACTACATGAAAATGGCAAACTTGACATTTGCGTATGGTGTTGGTAAAATTTCAAACACATTCCGGAATGCAAGTGTATTCGTAACTGGCCAGAACCTGTTTATCATAACTAAATACACAGGCTTCGATCCAGAAGTGAATACGCCAAAGCCATTGAATGATGTTCCTTCATTTGGTATTGAGTATACACCATACCCTCCGGCAAGGACTTTCACACTGGGAATCAACCTTTCACTTTAATTCAAATTCCTTAGTATATGAAAAGGATGAAAATAGCCTTAACTGTAGCCGGTTGTGTCGCCATGCTCACCGGATGTACAAAATTAAACGAGAGTTTGAATGGCTCCGTTTCTGAAGCTGAATTCTATGCGTCGCAAGACATCCCCAGCTTGTTGAAGGGATGTTATACCGCCTTCCGCGGTCCTTACGAAGACCAAACGGGTGTTTGGTGTTTGCAGGATATGTCGAGCGATGACGCCATCGGACCCACCCGTGGTGGTGACTGGGACGACAACGGTGTATGGAGGGTACTTCACCAGCAAACCTGGTTGCCTGATAACGCGCGCATCCAGGATAATTTCAGCAACCTGTTGCAGATTGTGTTCCGTACCACGGATATTCAGAAATTTGATATTTCTGATTCGGTAAGAGCGCAAGCCCTCTTCCTTCGTGCCTATGCAACCTTTAGCACGTTGGACTTGTATGGTAAAGTTCCTTTCCGTCAGGTAGGTACTGATCCGCTGCTGGATCCAGAGATACTCGATGCAGATGCGGCAACCGCTCAAATCTTAACCGATTTGAATGCTGCTGTACCAAACTTGGGCGAAGGTCCAGCCTATATGGCAAACAAATGGGCAGCAAAAGCTTTGATGGCCAAATTGTATCTTAACAAAGGCACATTCAAAGACAGAACCAACCCCACTTTCGATGCGGCTGATATGGCGCAGGTGATTTCTCTTTGTGACGAGATCATCGCTTCTGGCAAATTTGCCCTTGAAAGCGATTATTTCAAGGCCTTTACGCCTACTAACTCACAAACCAGTAAGGAGTTGATCTTCTCCCTGGAAAACACCAACGCTGAAGCGGGTAACGTTCGTTTCCATTGGTTCTGCGGTACGCACTACAACCAGAATCCAAGCGGTTGGAATGGTTTCGCTACTTTGGCCAGCTTTTATGACAAGTTTGAAACTGCTGACCAGCGTCGTGGTGTAGCATATGGTGATTTCACTACCAACACAGGTATGCGTGTAGGTTTCCTCCAGGGCCAACAATATGGTAAAGGTGGTGTTGCATTGAAAGACCGCAGCGGCAATCCATTGATCTTCACTGCTAGTGTCGATAACATCGTTACTGGATCAGTGGTAGAAACTGCAGGTATCCGCGTGGTTAAATATGTGCCTGACATGAAGGCCGATTGGTCTGGTAGCCAGGACAATGCCAACAACGACTACGTAATGTTGCGTTATGCCGACGTATTGCTGATGAAGGCCGAAGCGCTGCTGCGTACTGGTAATGCAGCCGATGCACTGATCATTGTAAACCAAATTCGCGCTATTCGCGGTGCTACTGCTTTCACTTCCCTCAATCTCGACAACCTGCTCGATGAGCGTGGTCGTGAACTGTACTGGGAAAGCTGGAGAAGAAATGACCTGATCCGTTTCGGTCACTTCCTCGATGCCGTTGGTACTACGCGTCCGTCTAAATCAGATAACAAATACCTGTTGTTCCCCATTCCGGCCAACGCACTCGCGGCAAACCCGGCACTGGGTCAGAACCCCGGCTATTAATCTGCTTTGCATTTAATTTAAATAAAGAGAGACTGTCTTTTGCTAAAGACAGTCTCTTTTTTTAGCTTGAGCCCCGTATGAATCGGTTTTTTACTGTTTTTTGCTCGATTGCCCTGCTTGCTTCCTGTACACACCCGGAAAACAAAAACACCCGGTTTGGTCTGATGGAAAACACGGGTATCAACTTCGCCAACAAAACGGAGAATACCACCGAGTTCAATATTTTCAGTTACCGAAATTTTTACAACGGCGCCGGCTGTGCCATCGGCGATATCAACAACGACGGATTGGCCGATGTTTACTTCACGGCCAATATGGGTAGTAATAAACTCTATCTTAACAAAGGCGATTTCAAATTCGAAGACATTACAGATAAAGCCGGCGTAGCCGACGCCGACACCTGGAGCACTGGCGTGGTTATGGTCGATATCAACCACGACGGCTGGCTGGATATCTTCGTGTGCAATGCCGGTTATGTCAAGGGCCGCGAACCGGTTTGCAACATGTTCATCAATAACCACGATGGCAGTTTTACCGACCAGGCCGAAGCCCTGGGCCTCACTAATAAAGGTGGCTATACCACGCACGCGGCTTTCTTTGATTTCGACCTCGATGGCGACCTCGACTGCTATATCCTCAACAACAGTTTCATCCCCGTTAGCACCCTTAATTACGCCAATAAACGAAACCTCCGCGCCAAAGACTGGCCCGTTGCTGATTTTCTAAAAGGTGGTGGTGATAAAATGATGCGGAACGACAACGGCCATTTCACCGATATCAGCGAAGAAGCCAATATATATGGTAGCCTGATCGGTTTTGGCCTGGGTGTAACCGTGGGTGACGTGAACGGTGATCGCTATCCCGATATTTATGTATCAAACGATTTCTTCGAGCGCGATTACCTCTATATCAACCAACGCAACGGCAGCTTTAAAGAAGAACTTGAAAACCATATGGAACATATCAGCCACTCGTCGATGGGCGCCGATATGGCCGACATTAACAACGATGGTCAGCCGGATGTATTTGTCACCGAAATGCTGCCCGACGATGAAACGCGACTGAAAACAACCACTTCGTTTGAGAACATAGATGTACAACGTCTCAAACAAAAATCGGGCTTCTACAACCAGTTCATGCAGAACACCCTGCAAGTGAACAACGGCAACGGCAAGTTCATGGAGACGGCTTTTTACAGCGGCGTGGCGGCTTCTGACTGGAGTTGGGGCGGACTTATTTTTGACGGCGACAACGATGGCAATGCCGATATTTTTGTTTGCAATGGCATTTACCAGGATGTGACCGACCAGGATTTCATCGAGTTTTTTGCGAACGATATCATCCAGAAAATGGTGATGACGGGCAAGCGGGAAGAAGTGGATGAGATCATCAGTAAAATGCCTTCGCGACCCATCTCGAATAAGATGTTCCATAACAACGGACAACTTTCATTCACCGATAAGGCGGCCGACTGGGGACTGAATAAACCTTCTTTCTCCAACGGTGCTGCTTATGGCGATCTCGACAACGACGGTGACCTCGACTTGATCGTTAACAATGTCAACCAGCCGGCCTTTGTGTATCGCAACAATACCCGACAAAAAGATTCATCTCACTATATCGGCTTTAAACTGACGGGAAGTGGCGAGAATACATTCGCCGTTGGATCGCTGATAAAACTTTTTACGGGCGATAAAATACTGATGCGCGAGTTGATCCCGACCCGGGGTTTTCAATCTTCGGTCGACTATAAGATGATTATGGGACTGGGCAAATGGCAACCCGATTCGGTGCAGATCATCTGGCCAAATCGTACCATCGATGTGCTGATCAAACCGGCCGTGGATTCGGTTTACCAACTCAGGCAATCATCCGCCGCCAGGCCCTATACCATGCCTGCACCAACAACCTCGCCGTATTACCAGGCGGTGGAACCCAACCTGTTTGATAAACACCAGGAAGACGACTATATCGATTTTTATTACGAAAGAAATATTCCCTACCTGATTTCGCGCGAGGGACCGAAAATAGCCAAGGCCGATGTGAACGGCGATGGATTAGAAGATGTTTACATCGGTGGTTCGGTGAACCAGCCCCGTGTTCTTTACTTGCAAACAGCCAAAGGCTTCGTCAAAACAGAACCACCTGCCATGAATGCCATGCGCGGCACGGAAGATGTGGCTGTGTTGTTTTTTGATGCTGATCGCGACAATGATCCTGATCTCTACATCGGTGCCGCCGGCAATTTTGATCAACAAGGTGCTGCTTTGCAACATCGACTCTTTATCAACGATGGCAAGGGCAATTTTACGCTGAAGAAAGATGCTTTTCCGCCAAACCTGGTAAATATTTCGGTGGCTATTGCCGATGACATTGATGGCGATGGTGATCTTGATTTGTTTATCGGCGCGAGATCCAAACCGAAACTATTTGGTGAATCGCCTGCCAGTGCCATTTTTATCAACGATGGCAAAGGCGTGTTCACCAACCAAACAACAAGCTGGTGCCCGGCATTGTCCGCCGCCGGTATGATCACCGCTGCTGAATGGGCTGATATGGATGGCGATGGCAAGAAAGACCTGGTGCTAGCAGGTGAATGGATGGGCCCGACTATTTTCGTTCGAAAAGGAAATAGTTTCAACGCCTGGCAAACGAATTTGGCAGACCACGACGGTTGGTGGCAATCGATGGCGGTGGCCGACCTCGACAAAGATGGTCGCAATGATTTGCTGCTCGGCAATATCGGCATGAACTTTTATTTAAAACCCGACCAGGCCGATCCGGTCAAACTTTGGATGGGTGATTTTGACCAGAACGGTGAATCAGAAAAAATCCTCACCCGCACGGTGGGTGGTAAAGACATGCCCGTGTTCATGAAACGCGAGCTCACCGATCAACTGCCCGGATTGAAAAAACAAAACCTGCGCCACGAACAATACGCCACCAAATCAATCCAGGAATTGTTTCCAGCAGATGTATTGAAGAAAGCCGTTGTGAGAGAATTCAATGGTGGCGCTTCCTTGTTTGCGCGAAACAAAGGCAATGGTCAATTTGAACTGGAAGAACTGCCTTACCAGGTACAATTATCCTCTGTCAACGCCATCTGTGTATTACCGACCGATGGAAAAATAGCAACCATTGTTATGGCAGGAAATTGCTTTAACCTGCAACCGCAGTTTTGTCGGCTCGACGCCAGCTTTGGTCACTTGCTGCAATATGAAACCGGTAAAGGATTCACCTATATTAGCAATAAGCAATCGGGTATTCAGTTAACCGGTATGGTGCGGGATATCAAACCCCTGCGATTCAAGGGCGATAATATGTTGCTGTTTACGCAAAACAACGATTATCCCGTTTTATACAATGCAGTCAATAACAAACCAAAGCCATGAGGAATTGTTGGTTATTGCTGTTGGTATTGTTGGCTGCCTGTAAAGAGGCCAAAAAAAAGCAAACTGTTTTCACGCCGCTCAGCGCTGATTCAACCGGCTTGCAATTTGTAAATGTGTTGACTTCTACCCGCGACTTCAACCTGTTTCGTTACATGTATTTCTACAATGGGGCAGGGGTGGGGGCTGGCGATTTCAACAACGATGGAAAGGTTGATCTTTTTTTTGCCAGCAACCAGCATCGCAATCGTCTCTACCTCAACGAGGGCGATATGCGGTTTAAAGAGGTGACCGAGCAGGCAGGTATTCCGGCAGACAGCAGTTGGTCGACCGGTGTATCGGTGGCCGATATAAACGACGATGGCTTGCTGGATATTTATGTATGCCGCGTGGGGCAGTACGAAGTGTTAAAAGGAAAAAACCAATTGCTGCTTTGCACGGGTATTAAAAATGGCGTTCCGCAATACCGCGATGCAGCCGCTGAATGGGGTGTTGATTTCTCGGGCTTTTCAACGCAGGCCGCTTTTTTTGACGCAGACCTCGATGGTGATCTTGATATGTACCTGCTCAACCATTCGGTACACCACAATGGTACTTTTGGTGAACGTAAATTATTTGCCAACACCTATCACCCTTTGTCGGGCGATCGGTTTTTCAGGAACGACGGTGGCCATTTTACCGATGCTACGAAAGAATCAGGCATCAACAGTTCGGTGATTGGTTATGGGTTGGGGATCGCTATTGCAGACATCAATCTCGATGGTTATCCCGATATCTATATTGGCAATGATTTTCACGAAAACGATTATTTGTATATCAACCAGGGCAATGGCAAGTTTAAAGAAGAGCTGACCGATCGCGTTATGCACACGTCGCAGTTTTCCATGGGCGTGGATGTGGCCGATGTCAACAATGATATGCAGCCGGAAATTATTTCGGTGGATATGCTGCCCGAAGACCCCTATATCCTGAAACGTTCACTGGGTGAAGATGAATACAATCTGTTCAACACCAAGATTGGTTACGGGTACAATTACCAATATACCCGCAACAACCTGCAATACAATCGCGGCAACGGTATGTTCAGTGAAGTGGGACTGTATGCCGGCGTTTCTGCCACCGACTGGTCGTGGTCGCCGCTTTGGTTGGATTTTGACAACGATGGGTTGAAAGACTTGTTCGTATCCAATGGCATTCCGAAACGCATGAATGATATGGACTTCGTGAATTTTGTGTCGAACGACGAAGTGCAGGCGCAGATCAAACAGAATAACCTGGGTGAAAAAGAACTGGCTTTGTCGGAACAATTCCCCGAAATCAAATTGCCCAATAAATTTTTTAGAAACAAAGGCGACCTGAAGTTTGATGATATCACCACTTCCTTAAACGATGCACCGTTGACTTTTTCGAATGGCGCGGTGTATGCCGACTTCGACAACGACGGCGATCTTGATATTGTGGTAAATAATATTGGTGATCCGGCTTTGCTTTATCGAAATGAAGCGGGTGCCGCGAAAAAAGCGTTTAGTCTGCAGCTTACCGGTGGTACTGGTAATCGACATGCGATCGGTGCTACCTTGTTTGTATTTGACAAAGGCGGTGCCATTCGAACCTATGAAAAATCGGCGGTGCATGGTTTTCAATCATCAGCAGAAACGCCGCTGCTGGTGGCCTGGGGACAACAGCTGCCCGATTCGATGGTATTGGTATGGCCGGATAATTCTTATACCCGGGTGCCGGTAGACAGTACGAAAAAAACGATCGCCGTCAGCTATACCACCGGGTTGCCGAAGCTCGATAAGCGAACATTGCTGCCGAACCCCGATGCGGGCTTGCCATTGATGAAAGATATTACGGCGGCGCAGGGTATCGCATTCAAACAGGAAGAGGACCCATTTGGGGAATTTGATCGTGAACAGTTGTTGCCGCACAAATTGTCGACCGAAGGCCCTGCAATGGCCATCGGCGACATCAACAACGATGGGCGCGAAGATTTTTTTATCGGCTCGGCACGCAATAAAAAAAGCGCGGTATTTGTGCAACAGGCCAATGGCCGGTTTTCGATTTCGCCGCAGCCAGCACTGGCGGCCGACAGTAGTTATGAGGATGTGGATGCCCAATGGGTCGACCTGAACAAAGATGGCTTCAACGACCTGGTGGTGGCTTCGGGCGGCAATGAATTTTACGGCAAGAAACCGCAGCGCCAATCACGTATCTATCTCAATAATGCGAATGGGCAGTTGCAGCGAATTGCCTCGGTGCTGGATACCATTTATATGACAGCAGGCGCGTTGGCGATTGCTGATATCAATGGCGATGGGGCGCCAGATATTTTTCTGGGCGCACGTTGCAATGTGTATGACTATGGAAGCATGCCTGCTTCTTATTTGTTGCTCAACGACGGCAAGGGTGGTTTTAATGATGTTACAAAAACCTTGGCCCCGGCTCTGTCGACAGTAGGAATGGTAACCAATGCAAGTTGGACCGACCTCGACAAAGATGGTGACCTGGATCTTTTGCTGGCGCTGGAATGGGGCGCCGTGACCTTGCTGGAAAACAAGAAGGGCCAATTCAGTGTGCGCGCGTTAAGTAAAGAAAAAGGTTGGTGGAACCTCGCGAAAGCGATTGATGTTGATGGGGATGGCGACCTTGATATTGTGGCTGGCAATACGGGCGAAAATTTTCGCCTGAAACCAACAGAGAATGAACCGGTACGACTTTACTACAATGATTTTGACGGCAACGGTCGCAAAGAACAAATTGTTACCTACTATATTCAGCAACAGGAAAAGCCATTCGCCAATAAAATGGAATTGGAGCGACAGTTACCGTATTTAAAAAAGCGGTTCTTGTATGCGGCTGATTTTGCCAAATCGAGCTTGCTCGAGCTATTAGGGAAGGACAAATTGGAAACATCGCAGGTGCTGACAGTGAATTATTTCAGCAATGCGGTCTTGATCAATGATGGCAAGGGGAATTTCAGTACCCAGGCACTGCCCTGGCAATTGCAGCTATCGCCGGTGAAAACGGCTGTGCCCTGCGATTACAATGCCGACGGCAAATCAGATTTGTTGTTATTTGGCAATTACTACGACAACAATATACAAATGGGGCGCAACGATGCTGATTTCGGCAGTCTGTTGTTAGGCACCGCCGGCGGTGGTTTTGCCGTGCACAACCTGCCGGGACTGGTTGTGAAGGGCCAGGTGCGACATGCTTTGCCGATTGGCATCGCCGCTAAGCCATCATTCACCGCATTGTTGCTGGCGAAAAACAATGATAGTTTGCAATTGGTTAGTCTACCGGGTAATACACCATCATATCGATGATATCGCCCTGTTCATAATCGGTTCGGTCGTCGGAAAATTTCCCATATGCGATGGCCATATTGGTCAGCTTGTGGTCGCGGGCGTATTGATCGAGCGACTGAAAAGCCTGCGGTAGGTCAGCATACCGGCCCTTAAAAGGTGCTTCCAACAGTTTCTTGCCATAGGGCATGGTTCGATACGTAATCTTGCCGTTCAGTGGAAGATTAATGTATTGTTGAATGGCCAGCCCCGCAGAAACCCGGATGCTATCGCCGCTCAATATTTTGATGTTGATGATTTTTGCACCATTCTTGTCAATCTTATTGGCGTCAGCAAAATTAACCAGGTCTTTATACAGCGACTGTACAGTTGTTTTCACCTCGGCCCAGCTCGTTGTTTTTTGGGTAAAAAGATAGGCAGAATCGGTTACGTCTTTGTGTCGAATCTCCAAGCCATATAAACGAACCGTATTGCTGGCATAGGTGGCGAGCGACTGTAAACTTGTTTCCGCCAGGTCAATCAGTTTGTTGCGACCATTAAAATTGCCAAGCCAGTTTTTTTTATAGGTCATGGTCACTTTCGTTTGGTCGATATAATTCGAATCAAGCGTGGTGTGGTAAAAGAAAGCAGCTTCCTGGTTTTTTTCGGTAAGCAACAAGGTGGCCGAGATGGTATTCTTATTGCGGAGCGACAATTGCAAATCGCCGTTGGTCAGTTGCCATTGTTTGTCTGACTGGTGCGAGGTATCGGTATTGGCATCCGTAAAGGGCTGGTACCATTTTTTGATATAGGTCGGATCGGCGAGCAGATGCACAGCGCGCTCAACCGGTAAGGGGATGGAGATGGCGCTGGTTTTTGTAACCGGATAATACAAAACGACGCCAACAACCAGGGCCAGGGGGAGGAAAAACAGCAGGATTCTTTTCAATGACATTTGTAAAATTATGGATAGTTCCGAAGATTGTAATATAACATGCCAACTACTAGCTAATACATTAAAACTTCGTGTTTTTCTTCTGGACTAACCAAGAATTTGATTTCCCCTTGATATCGATATAAGCATGAAATTACATTCAATATTACAATAAGCACAGCACGCAAATTTGAAATACCCAAATCTGTTAGTCCATCCGTATTTGTTTGTCAGTGTGTTCCAGAAGTCGGCTTTATTGAAATAATTTCAACGTCGGAGGTGTTGTCTAGCAGAACTCCGTCCTTATAACGAAAAGCATATTGTATTGTGCCATTGACAAAACTAGCATCTAATATTAAATCTTTTTTGTGCCATTCAATCAAATCACCTTCTCTTGATTTGAAATTATTGTTAATCTCGTCAGAGTGTCGATAAAAACGGATTGAATATTCTTGTAGAATAGAAGAATCAATAAACTTATTCTTGGCGTAATCAACCAACGAGTTTACTTGCGAGGAGTCATTGTTGAATCCGTCCACCCAAAAATAGACGACCTTGATTTTAGTTGTACCTTCGGGAATATACGTATAGTACGGGTGTAGGGGTTTGATTTCAAGTTTCTTACGTTGTATATTTGAGTCGCATCCGTATATGAGAATCAGTGCTATCAAGTAAAATGAAATTGTTTGCATAAAAGAGTTACTTTATATTGCCACTTATCTCTATTGTAGCAGAAACCTTAGTTTGAAAAACTTTATAGCCTCTTTGGTTCTGTAATATCCACCAAGCATAAAGACCAGTCTTATAAGGTGCGAATTTACCGCTAAATTGAGTGACGTCATCACGAGACAGACCGAAATCGTCGTATAGATTTATATTTATTTCGGCATAAAATCTTCCCTTTTGATTGATTGAGAAATTTTCTAAATACAATTCCATCTTTTGAACTCCGTGAATTGTAATTCCAAGTCCTGAAAACTTTTCGTCGAATAAAGGGCGGTCTAGTGCTAAGGTAAATTTACTCGCATCCCCTCCTTGTTGTTGTAAGCGAGCATGAAACTGTTTACCAATCTCGTTTGCAAAGCCTTTGAATAAACTGCTTTCGATTACCGCGTCAGTTAGATTGACATTCTCATATACGCCGCCTTTGTTTTCTTTAAATCGGCTTACCATTTGCCAGGCAGCTACCTGTCCACTTCGACTTCCGCCGGAAGAGTAAAAGCTGAACATTCGGTACATCCAATCAAATAACTCGGTATTTGACATAGCCTCAGCGCTTTTAGGGACTGTATTGCCTCTTTCAGCACCGAAGCCACTTTTTGAGTCATCACCTTCGTTGACTTTTCCTACGCTTAACAGGAGCCTTTTTTCAAAACCTGATATTGCTTTCTTGTTTTCTTCGTCCTCGTCGAACATTCCATTCATATAGTTCCAAGCTTCGGAACCTTCTGCCCATAATCCATTAGGGTCAATAAATCTTAATGGGTTATTTGCGGTGTAATTATAGCTACTTAATTCATGGATTGTTTCTGCCATCGGATCTACCACATGCCACCTGCCGATTTGCGGGTCGTACATCCGGGCGCCATAGTCGTACCAGTCGAGGCCGGCACCATCGTTGAATTCTTTCTCTTGTTTTTCCTTGCCGTTGTACTCAAACTTGTTGTCTAAGCGGCCCATGGCTCGGGAGCTAATTCCTGCCATGGTAAGTCCGAACGGATAATAATCTACATCCTCCTTTAGCCATGCCGGTCATTTCGCTGGAACCCCGACGCAAGCCTTCTCAAAGAACTGCTAATACCTCCCCAAAATACTCCTTCTTTTTTTCAATTGAAAAGAAAAAAGTGGTTTACTGGCGATGGGTATAAAAGCGGCTGGCGGCCGGTGGATAAGCTGTTCCGATGCTGGGTAATGGTTGGTTGCTGATGCGTATTACTACTGCTGATTGATGTTCTCCTGCCGGGGCTTATCCGCCGGCAGGCAGCCGCCAGCCAAAGCCGTTACTACTGCCGGGATTTGTACTACCGCTGATCGGCTGCGGCAGCGTGCTCTACTTTGTTGTTGTGTCGGCTTTTTTCATTTCGTTTTTCGGCGCTCGAGTGGTTTCAGGGGTCGTTTTTACCTCCGCTAAAAAGGGCCGAAGCCCTTTGGCATTAAGCCGCCGGCTGGCTGTTGAGCCAGGACTGGTAGTGGAGTAATGCCTCAGCGATGCTGCTGCCACGGGCAATAACCTGGTGGCCATGCGCTGCCAGAAACGATGCTTCATCACCTGGCTTAACCACCATAAGAATATACTGCCTGTCAGCAGCGTTGGTAACCGGCGATGGTAAAATGTAGTACTGCATAACAATTGGTTTTAAAATGGAAAAAAAGAAAGCCCCTCCCACCAGCCGCCGCTGATCCAAGCCAAAAGGAAACGCAATAAATGCGTGGACTACTACTGCTCACTGACTTGATAAAAGCTGGTGCAGGAACAACTGCTGAAGGTTTGTTCTACTGCTTTATGGCGTAGTCTTTTGGCCGCCCGGCTTTATTCTTATTAACTGCTGTCTGGCTTTATTCCACTGTTCCCAGCGGCGGCTAGCTTTGCTGCTCTTTTTTCTGTTGTAAAAGCAAGGGAACTGTACGATTTTCTATTGCTGGTATCGATGGTGATACCGGTGTTCTATTGACAGCTATGCATCACCGTTAGTAACGGGTGTTGTGTACAGCTACCACCCCTGCGGATGGTTTCACCCGAAGGCGTTCAGTAGTATTCCTGCTGACCGTGGCTATCATCCACTGCTGATCGGTGTTCCCGGCGCCCCCGCTGCGCCATGGCCCCGCCACTGCCGGGCCGGGAGTGCGGAGCGCAGCGTAGCACGAAGGCACGGCTAAGGCCCCTGGCGCCTTATTACTCGCCGGAGCGAAGCGGAGGCAGTACTAACAGACAAGGGTGGCGGGGCCGCGCAGGGGGCGCACAACAAAATGGTGGAGGCCCCGCAGACGTGTAGTGGCTGTGGCCGGCCAGTGATTGTCTTTCTTTGCCAGCACACTATTTTGGCCACAGCGACTATACGGATGCACCGGGGCCGGAGTGCCGGAGCATGGGTGCAGCGCAAGGGGCGTGACAAACTGCCGTAGCGAAGCGTAGGTACCCTTCAGGGCAGTGCCCCGGCTGCGGAGCACCCAACCCTTCCTTGCCAGTACGGTGTTTTGCAGCGGGGGCGCTGGTTTGGCGCGAGCCTTGCCAAACCCAGGCTAACGGCACTCCTATTTTCCTGACTCCTTATTCCCAAAGCGAAGCGGCGGGAATAATCACTACAGACTCCGCGGCTCTCGGCCGCACCACTGACTTATTACCAGCGCATATAGGTCTGCGTTAGTTCATCGGGTGGTGCCGGTGTAATTCGTTTTGCAGGTCTTCCAGGTTACCCGTCTGGTAGCGCGCTGTCGAGCTCACATACTTGTGTCCGGCCATGTATTGCACCTCTCTGAGTGAGTGGCGTTTTAGCCAGTGCGTGATCACACTCGATCTGATCTGCTGGGCGTTGATAATAGCTGGTTGTAATTGCTTCAACTGCCTGAACATCCATTGCACCTGGTTAATGATGTTCTGCGGGCTTTTATGGCCGCGTTTCTGTTCGGTGAACAAAGACCCGGGCTTCTGCCTGTTAGCGGCTACATAGGCCTGTAATCGCGGGATTTGCACGGCTTGCAACGGTAGCCAGCGCTCATTGGTACGTTTCGTTCCTTTGACCAGGATATTGCCTTCGTTTAACCTGATGTGTTTTGCTTCCAGCCGGATGATTTCATCGGTAGTGACTCCCTGGTAGATCAGTAGTCCCAGCATCGCTTTTTTGCCATCGTCTACGTGCAGTTGCAGACTGTACTGCCGGTAGAGTTCGTCGAGGGTGTCCATCGGGAGGGTACTGGCCGGCAGCTTGCGTACCAGCCCCTGGATAAAAACGCCCGCCGCCGGGTTGTCGCTTCGCTGTTGTTCAGCGATCAGGTAATAGCAGTAATGCCGGATCATGTTCAGAACAGCGTGCACGGTGCGTTTGGTGATGCCGGTGTTCTGACAGTATTGCATATACGCCAACAGGTCGTTGTAGTTGAAGGTTTGCGGTTCCAGGTTTTCGGTCTCAAGCCAGCCCGTAAATTTTCGGATGTACTGGTCGTAGGTATGCACCGTGGCCGGGCTTAGTTTTTTTGCTTCCAGGTATTCGGTGAAGGTATCTTGTATCATGGCGGGTCGTTTTTGAGGTGGGTGTAGATTTGCGTGCTGTCCAGGTCAGCGTGGCCCAGGAACTGCTGTATTTTTTCCAGGGTCATGCCCGATTGCAACAAGTGCGTAGCGATCGAGTGGCGCAGCGTGTGCGTGCCGACTTTCTTTTTGATGTTGGCTTTTTTCGCCAGGCCCTTGATTCTTATGTAGAGACTTTGCCGCTGCATCGGTTTTCCCTTATTAGCATCGATGAAGAACGCGTTGGTGCGGGTGTCCTGTAAAAGTTGCGGCCGGGCGTAATCGATATAGAACTGTATGGCCTGGTAGCTTTTCTCCGCCATCGGCACCAATCTTTCTTTGCCGCGTTTGCCCTTGCGCACGTGCAAGAGTTTTCTCTCATGCAGGATATCCTTTAGTGCCAGGCTCGCCCCTTCGTTCAGGCGCAGGCCACACCCGTAGAACACCGCCAGCATGGCCCGGTCTCTTATACCCAGTACGCTGTCGGGGATGGCTTCGTACAGGGATTCGACTTCTGCTTGGGTTAGGTATTGCGGTTTGGGCTTGTTCTCCTGCTCGCGCTCGAGGGCAAAACCCACCGGTGACTTACCCGTCTGGCGCAGGTATTTGCTAAACAGCTTCAAGGCCTGTACCTGCTTATTGATGTGCGCGCCACTCAACGGCCTGCCTGTGCGTTTGCCAGTCGTTGTTTTCAGGTAACTGATGTACTGCGTGGCGTCTGTGGCCGTAAGTTTTTCCTGTGTGGTTTTGTTTTCAGCCATCAAGTAGCTGATGAAGTGTTGCACCGCTTGCGTCATCACTGGTATGCTTAATGGGGAGTAATTCAGCAGTTGCAACCATTCTCTAAAACCTTGTAACAATAGTGTCCATGCACTGCCTTTGTGCAGTGTGCTGTTTTGCTCCATATACTTTGATTGAAGAAGGAAGAAGAAAACTTTCTTAATAGTCTTTTTCCGTGTCGCTATTGTCGCATGGGCCCTAACCCGCTACCAGCCTCACTGTAAATGCGACACACCCCTCACTGTCGCATTATTGTCGCATTGTCGCTTTTAGGTTGCCGGATGGTCTGCAGCACCGCTTCCAGTTGCCGGTCGATGACCGTCTGCAACTGCTGGTATTCACCGGGCTCGGTCACCGCATACTCAAAACCCAGCCGGCCCCGGCCACCCTGCACCCGTTTGATATACCCATACTGGGCGAGTTCTTTCATGTAGCGCTGGATGGTTCTGGGCTCCATGCGGAACACGCGACGGATATCTTGTGCCTTGAAGCTCGTGTGATTGTTGTCGGTGAGGTATTGTTTCAGGCGCTCCAAAAACACACGCGTCGCCTGCGTTAGTTCATCGCTCTTGCTGAACAACACGTCTTTGAGCAGACCAAACGCTTGTTCGATATCAGGGAGGGTGGTCTCGATATAGAGTTGGCCGCTCGCGTCTCGTTTCATTTCCCGCTGGTACTGGTGATAGAACGTCACGGCCTCAATAAAGCCGAGCAGCAGGGTCATGGTTCTTCTTGGTTTAAACACCTGCTCGGGTAACTGAATGTACTTCGCAAAAGAATTAACGATGGCAATGGGTCGCAACAGGCGCTGCATGGACTGGAACTGTTCTTTGTAACGCTGCTCCCGATCACGGTTGACCTCGCCACTGGCAAGTTTTGTCTGGTAGTCGTTGATCCGTTTGTCCTGGTCTTTACTCATGTCCGTGTAGAGTAGCAGGCAGCGGTTCGCATTGTCCTCGTACAGCTTCTCCTTGGTCGTGCAACCGCTCACACTCACCGGGCCCTCCACCGTAAGCGTGATCGTTTTCAAGTTCCCTTTGTTGTCTTTGAGCGTAACAGTTTTTGAGATGCGCCTTTTGGTCTGTAGTTCCCTTAAAGGATAAAACACCCCTTGGGCCCCGTCCAGGTCTTCGATCAGGAGCAGCTTGTGTTTCAATTCTTCCTGCTTAAAGTAATACAGCGCGTTTTCGGTCACCTGCGTGATCTCGATCTTGTCTTCTGGCGGAACCAGGTCACTGATTTTTTCCTGCAAATAGGTTTTGCCACTACCGCTGGCCCCCAGGAACATCACGTGCAGCGGGATGGGTTGCTTGCGCGTACAGTACACCAGGTAGGCTGTTAAGGCATTGGTGGTTTCTCCGACCAGCCCACTGGCCGCAATCAGTTGGCTCGTGCGTTGCAACAAGTTCGGGTGTTGCAGTTCGGCGAGCGCTGCCTGTTTTTGCGCAGGCGTGAGTTCCGGCGCAGTGGCTTTTTTCGGTTGTAACGCTTCGATTTTTTGCAGCCGGTATTGTTCCAAGGCGGTGGTGAGGCCCGTGAGGGTGTCCGTGGTGTTGCTTACTAGCAAGTCCAGCGTATCGGTTAACAACGTAATCAGTTGCTCCCGTTGCGCGTGGTGGTACAAGTCCAGGCTGTGCCACACGGGGCTGCCAGGTCTTGCCGCGTGCAGCAGTTTGAGGGTCACTCTTAATCTGTCCAAGCCCGTGATCTTGATGCCGCCCAATACTTCAATGCGCAAAGCTCCATCCGTGTAGATCAATAGTTCTGCATTGGTGGTCGTGAGTTTGGAAGCGAGAGGTGGGGGGATTTCAGGGGAGAGGTTTTCAGTGGCTGCTGTTGCCAGTGGGGCGGGGATTTCAGCAGGTGGTATTTCCAAGGCAACCAACGCTTCTTTTTTCAATTGAAACAAAAAAGTTGTGTTCGGTTCGCTCGTATCAGCAGCAGTAGCAACGTGGCTGCTAGCAGCCACGCTTATGCGCTGTTCGATTAGGCCAGCGAGGCATTGCGGATCATCGTGCGCCTGCAACACACTGTTCACATCTTCGCCCTCCGGTAAGCATACCTGGGTGAAGGTGATTGCAGGAAGCAGTTGTTGCAACGTACGCGCGTGTTTTTCAGTCGCGGCCCTGCCGGCGGCATCGCCATCGAGCAAGAGGATGATTTCGGTTAGCTGTGGCAGTTGTTGTATCGCCTGCAGGTGTTCACCCGTCAGGCCATTGGTGCCGTATAAGGCCAGCACACTGTATTGCTCAGTGATGGTTGGCTGTTGCAGCAGGCTCGCAGCATCGATCACACTTTCCGTCAGGATCAGTTTGGTCGTGGCTTTGTTCGGGTAGCCCGGATACAGGCCCATCCGGTTGGCCAAGTAAAAGTGTTTGCTGGTTTCAGTGTCCGTAATGCTTCTGCCGTAGAGGCTCACGATCTTATTGTCCTGGCTTTTTAACGGGAACAGCATACAATCCTTCGCCCACACCGTGTGGCCGCCAGCCGGTCTTGGTTTTAACAGCCCGATATTAACCATGCTCGCTACCAGGTGGTGGTTCTTACTTTCTGTATGCAGCCCACCGCTGTTGTAGGCCACTTCCAGCTTAGCATCATCAAGGCTACGGCTTTGCAGATACGCTACTGCCCGTTTGGCCGATCGCACCCCGCGCTGGTAATAACTGAACACTTTAGTAAGCACCGCTTCTTTGGCCAGCAGATCGCTGTCGATGCTTAGTTTGGCAGCGGGTGTAGCAGCCAAAGAGGGGTTCGAGCCCCCGGACAAAATTGCTGTGGCTCTTAGCAACGCTTCGTGTTTCGTGCAGTTTTCTTGGAGTTGAATAAACTGGATCACATCCCCCGTACCGGCTTTGCAATTACTGCTGAAGCAGCACCAGGTATTAGTCGCCGGATAGACCTGCATACTCGGCGTTTTGTCCAGATGGAAGGGGCAGTGCAAGCGCTGGTTGCGGTCGGGCTGCAGGCCGTAGTAGTGTAATACTGCGCCGATCGAGAGCTGCTCTTTGATCTCTTTTAATTCCATTAAAAAAATATTTCTTGACTACATATCTGTTGCAAACCTAACAGATAAATCTTATCAAATCAAAACTTTTATGCCTTTGTTACGCTACTTATGTTGCGTAAATTCGCGGAATAGCCTTTTTAACTGTATTATTTCATACATATATGAAGTCAACCACCTTCGGCAAGCGCCTCGGAGAAGTGAGAAAAAACAAGAAAATGAGCCAGGATGAACTCGCCAAAAAACTGGCCGTGCACGGCGCTGTAATAGGACGGTATGAACGCGATGAAGTAAAGCCTTCTATTGAAGTGGCTGCCGCGGTCGCCGAAGCGTTAGAGATATCCCTTGATTACCTGGTAGGCAACACCGATCTGCTGTTGGAAAAAAATGTGGTGAATAAGATTATAGATATCCAGCGGCTCAATACCGAAGACAAGGCGCATGTTTTCGCGCTGCTTGACGCCTTTCTGCAATCGCACAAGGCAAAAAAGGTATTTGCCTCCTAAAACCAACGAACGCCAAAAAACAATGCCATGGAACAACTGGTCTTACACATCAAAAACAAAAGCAAGCTGGCCTTCATCAAGGAACTGCTGAAGGCTTTCGATTACGTGGAAGTGCTGGAACCCGCTGATCTCTCTGCAAAAGAAAAAAAATGGCTGGAAGACCTCGAAGAGGCCGTTCGGCAAGTCAACCAGCATAAGGACGGCAAAGCCAATCTGAAGTCGGCCAAAGCGCTCCTCGATGAGCTATAATGTGCTGGCTACCGCCTTCTTTGAGCGGGAACTCAAGGCCCTGGCTAAAAAACACCGCTCCCTCAAAAAAGACCTGGCGGCACTCGTTGAACAACTTGAGCAGCAGCCCACCACCGGTACCGACCTCGGCAACAACTGCTACAAGATTCGCCTGGCCATCACCTCCAAAGGAAAAGGAAAATCCGGCGGCGCTCGCATCATCACACACGTACAAGTCACCAACACCACCGTCTACCTGCTCGCCATCTACGACAAAAGCGATCTCGATAATATCTCCGATAACACCATCAATGAAAGATTGAAAAAATTGATATAAGCTCCTCTACAAAAAAACTATACGACAGACAACTATCGAGCTTCTGACCCTATAGAAACGGTCGTCTTGGCTATTTCCATTAAACTGCCGGCGAAAAGTCTCATATCCGATGAAGCCAACGATCCGTTGTCCCATCTTTCAATGCAATGATACCTGTCTTTAAGGCGACATTCCAGCAACCAAGTAGTTCCATCCTTAGAAAACTGAGATGATGAGTCAGAGGCGGTAGCAATCCAAAAATCATGCTCTGTCAACCTTGATATCATCTCCTGCCATCTAATTGGCTCAATAACTAAGAGTGTGTCAACTTTTACTCGCTGCCTCGTATTCTCACTCGACGCAGTTGACAACTCTTTTATTTTCGCATATACAATACCGTCTAACTGACTCAGCCTAACAACAACTGCATTTCCAAACGACGGCAATAATAAAAATCGAACAGATTCAGCGTTTCCAGCATAATTATACAAAACCGGTTCATGGAAATTGTATAACACGTCAGAATACCATCTTTTAACAAAAGAATCGATACTTACTTTATTAGCCCCATAGCCAAAATCGACGCCCTTGGGAAAGTAATTAACTCCTGAATCGCCAGGAATTGATGCAGCAAATACATCATCCGAAATTTGCAGCTGTTTTTTTTCGCTGTTAGTACACCCAAACAGTAGCCATAAAACTATAACAAATAAAAATCTCATACCTAGCTATTGCGTACTTTTAAATGGATTGAGCAGTTTATATTCTTTCGTCTGCTCTCTCAAATCAACCTTTGGTTCGTTTTTGCGTAGAGGAGCCGCTGATGCGTCATTGCCATTTTTTCTCGTCGCATCCTTCGGATCACTTGGCATATTTGTGCTAATGACTTGCACTTCTCCTGTTTTAGAGTTATACTCTTTAAGCGATCCGTCAGGGGTTGCTACATAACCATTAATACCAGCTGCAATATTTCCACGCTTGTCTTGATTGGAAAAATTATTATCGCTGTATGATACATCTACCCCGCCTGCGTTGCCATGTGTATGTGCATCAGCTACAGGTGTGGTGCCTTCAGGCGCACTGCTAACCGTCACTGTTCCGCCCTCTCTTTCGGCTGCATTTGGAGTTGAGTAACTATAGAATATATTCCCTTTGTCATCAGTTGCCTTGTATATGGTTGCCCCATATTCTCTTTTTTCAACAATTGAATTATCATTATACAACCTCCCAAAGTCCTTCGCTGCTTCAATAACAGTTTTAAATTTATCTCCTGGGTCGGCAGCTCTCATTCCATCCGGATCGATAAACCTTATTGGATTATCTAATGCGTAGGCATATGGCGAAAATCTTCTACTAGAATCACTCATTGGATCCACCACATGCCATCTGCCGATTTGTGGGTCGTACATGCGCGCGCCGTAATCGTACCAGTCGAGACCAGCACCATCGTTGAACTCTTTTTCCTGTTTTTCTTTTCCGTTGTATTCGAACTTATTATCTACGCGGCCCATGGCTTTGGAGGATATGCCCGCCATGGTAAGTCCGAACGGATAATAATGTGTTTCTTCCAATAAGGGACTAGGTGTATGGCTTACTGCCAGGTTGTCAAAGAACACATTCTGGTTGCTTTCGTTACTCACGTAAATATAAATATATCCGCTCTTTTTAATCGTTGTAGACATGCCCATTTGCGTCGCTACGCCGGAAGAGCCAACTGATAAAGCACCTGCTTCCGACATATTGTTGATCTTGACGAATTTCATCTGTTCATCAAAACAAATGTAGTTTAAAAAGGCTTTGGGCTTTCCGGCCGACACGGTATTGCCATTGGTGAATGTTTCCATGGAGGACAGGTTATTGGGAATATTGGAAAAATAGGTGTAGTCTATCTTTCCCGCCGGAAAACCCGCTCCCTGCAACAAGGCCGCCGCCAAGTCCACAGCCGGCAAAAGATAGGTGTTGGAGGGTGTGGTTCCCCCTGTATTATAATACGATTTTGCAGAAACTGAAACCTGGTCACCTGCCATAACCTTTAAAATCATGCCCAGACCAGTTTTCTGGCCTGTAACGCTGCCATTAGTTTTGTAGAACTTTTGGTTAAAGTCGGTAGTGGAGGCACCTGCAACGGTGCTCACTGCCGTGCGTCGTGCGTCTTCAATCAACGCATATTTATTTTCTGCCTGCCAACTGGCATCCTCTAGGGTCACAGTCGGGTAAGCAACTAATTCCGACTGCTCGGTCACCACCGAACGGGTGTTGCCCAGGTGGTCTTTGATGAAGTAGTCCCAGGCCCAGCGAATGGGTTGAGCGGGCGAAGTGGCCGTAGTCGCTTGTTCCAGCCGGATGCGGCCTTCTTCCTGGCCCAGGAAGAGCAATCGGTTGCTGTAGGAGAGGGCCGTGTTCAGGGTAGCATTGCCATAACTCTTGCTTTCATATAGTGCACCGCCCAAATAAGTGGAGGTGGTAGTGATGCTGCTGGTGTAGCTGGCGCCATTGTAGGTAATGCTGGTGCTGTTCTCCACCACCTCCTTTTTTAGTTTCTGGCCGGCACCATCATAGGTGTAGGCGACGGTTCCTTTAATGGGATCGGTATCATTGGTGCCTGTTCGTATTGTCAACACCAGCGGCAGGCTCAGATGATTGTAAGTTATGGACGAGATTTTCTTGTTCAGGTCCTTAGTCAGGTTGCCGCCACCATCGTAGGTGTAGTCCACAGCGCCGGTATAGTTGTCCGTAAAGTCGCCTTGGCTGGTGGGACCTGATTGTTCATCATACACTTTTTCCAGTCGGTTGCTTCGACCGCCTTGTGCATAGGTATAGTTCAGTACATCAACATAAAAGCCTTCTATTCCATAATACCAACCACGGTGAATCATTCTCTTGATGTTTCCGTTAAGGTCATATGCTATGTTAGGATCTGGTCCATTTCCCATGATTGTCTGATACGATTCGCCTGCTGCACCGTAGAAGCCAGTGGAATGTATCCGCCCTGCGTTGTCGTAAGCGTATTCATTGGCGCGTTTTACCCCGTCGCCTTTTGATTTCCAGACCTGGCCCATGATGCCACCGTTCATATTAAAGGCAGTAAAAGCCTGATCAGGGGCCGCCTTGTCGTAGGCCAGCTCCATGCCAAAGTATTGGTCGGTTATATCACTCGTTACAAATGGTCTGTTCAACGACAACAACCAGCCCCGGATATTGTACTCATAGTTGTTATTGGCGAGACTACCGCCAGCTGACTTAGTGCCTAGGTTCTTTGCTTTCACTTGACCCAACGCATCGTAACTGGTTTGGTTAGTTGTTTTCCACGCACTATACGCGCCGCTGGCGACCTGCGGGTGTTTCAGCATCTTTTCCGTTTTGGTGACCCGCCACAAGTCGTCATAGGTCAGTCGTGTCCACACTTCATGGGTATAGCCGCCCGCACCCGCGTTTTGGGTTACCTGCGCGGTGACTGCCACGCTGCCATTAAAGCAATACAGCATACTACTGATGTCTGTAC